>Ga0065704_10070154_pt1 | contig 243669 bp, 276 predicted proteins | sample SwiRhicommuniRL2_FD_59091 | JGI IMG/M metagenome (GOLD analysis project Ga0065704, IMG submission 59091) | Switchgrass rhizosphere bacterial communities from Rose Lake, Michigan, USA - RL2 v2 (version 2) | ecosystem: Host-associated > Plants > Roots > Rhizosphere > Soil | place: East Lansing, MI
AATGCAATCGTTCATGGAGAAGATGGGTGGACGTCCGTTCACCATGACTGTCGTGAGCGCAGAAGGAAGTACCGAGACTCCTCAAGGTACCCAAGGGGCTCCTGCTCAGGAGCAAAGTCAAGTATCGCCTCTGGCAGCATCGGTTGCGGCTCCAATGCCAACGCCTTCGCCGTCAGCGCCGACTGCTGCGCCTACCTTGGCTTCTGTAAGCAATAGCTTCAGTGCTGGCTCTGGTGGTGGTAGTGCTGAACCACAACTCAACGTTGCCTCGGCTGCGTTGTACTCCAAAGCCCAAGCAGAGAAGCAGGCTAACGCTGTAGCGGTCCAAGACCGTGAGAACAATAGCCAGCTTCAAACTAACGTGGGGTCGATTACCGACTACTTGAAACAACAGTTGGAAATGCAGACCAAGATGGCTACGTCGCTGGATAACATCGACAAGAACATCCAACACTTGGTTGAGTCCGAACCTGCTCAAGGTCAGGCTCCTGCTGAGAAACAAGCACAAGCGCCACAAGGTAACACCGCATCACGACCTGCCGAAGTCGCTGTTCGCAGCACTCCGATCAGCCTGAGACGTATGAAGGCATAAACGGAGAGGGGGCAACCCCTCTCCTTTCTTTTGAGGTCAGTCTATGGCTACCGCCACACAGATTAAAGACACAGACTGGATCAGACAATCGTTTATGTTGCCCCGAAAGGCCATTGCGAATGCGGACTCGATTCGACGCACGTTAACCGATGCTCGATTCAAGTTCACAGACACACGCCTGGGTGGTAACTTTGCGATTAACCCTCCTCCCCAGTTCACTCGCTATGCAGACTTGGTGGTTCCGAGTTTGTACAGTGGGTCAACCGGACAGGGTCGCTACTACAGTGAGGCCATTGACGACAACGCACAATTGATCCATATGCGTTTTGGTGTCCCGGAGTTTAACTCCCTCACTAACTTCTTCTTCAACTTCTACAACCCACAGGCTGCTACCCTTGCACGTACGGGTCGGGCTAACCCCCTGTCCTTCGCATTGGGTAAGTTGTTCGGTACAGTAATCACCTTGCCTCTCCAGTTGTTAATCACTGGCGGTGCAGCGTTGAGCTTCTTCTTAGGTCGTCCTACGTCGAAGTACTACTACCTCAAGCCTGCCATGCCATTGTACTGGAACGCAGTGAATACCATCGCCAACGGTATCGCTGTAAACATGGGTCTCACCCCACGTACCTTCCAGGACGATGAAAAGAAATCCATGCCGGGTACTTTAGAGAACACGGCAGAAGCGTCGAGAACTTACCACGCATTCAACCCAGGCATCTGGCACGAATCAGGTCAGATCGACGTCTATTCGTTGGCAACCAATGCTCAGCGTCTGGCAAACGATCAACGAGCGAAGATGGAGGAGATCCTTGAGACCCGAGAGTCTCCAGCGGCTATCCGATCAGCCATCTTGCAATACCGTGAGAAACCACAGATCAACGACAGTCGTGTCTTCAAGGACTTTGAGTCTTACCTGTCAGCCTATCAAGGGTTGAACAAGAAGGACGCAGAGACCGACGACGGTAGTGCCGAGAAGACGGGTGATACACGAACCTATGAGAAGTCGCTGTTGGACTTTATGGAACGTGAGCACAACGACGGTGGTCAATGGGTCACCTTCAACGTAGAACACACTGGTACCGCAGCAGAGAGCTTCCAAAGTTCTACCCGTGAGTCAGACATCTCGTCTAAACTTAACGGTCTGTCTGCTACTGGTCGTTCTGCACGTTTCTCCACCGCTGATGGTCAAACTGGTATCAACCCAATCGATAGCGTTATGTCGATGGTTGGTAGCTTTATCGACGGTGCATTGGACTCTATTAAGCTGTCAGGCTTGATGGCGTTCTCTGGTATGGCGATTGCTGACATTCCAAAGATGTGGGAATCCTCCTCGGCTCAACTGCCACGGATGGACTACACCATTAAGCTGCGGACTCCGTACGGGAACAAGTTCTCTCGGTTCTGTGACCTGATGGTTCCACTGTCGATGCTGTTGGCTGCTGCTCTGCCAATCTCCACGGGTAAGCAATCCTACACCGCTCCGTTCCTTTGCGAACTCTACTCCAAAGGTCGTGCGCAAACACGTCTTGGTATTGTTGAGTCGTTGAGCATCACCCGTGGTACGGGTAACTTGGGTTGGACGCAAGACCAGGAACCTCTGGGTATTGACGTGACCTTCTCTGTGGTAGACCTGTCTTCTATCATGCACATGCCAATCAACGCAGGGTTCTCCTTGAACGATGCGGTGGCAACTGGTCTGGGTGTGGGTACTGCACTGTTGGGTGGCGGTGGCGTTAAGTCACTGGCTGCTGGTGCGTCGATGATTGCAGGTACTGACTTCGCTAAGGGTGTGTTCTCTGAAGACACCATGTTCTCCGACTATCTGGCTATCCTGTCGAGTATGTCTCTCACTGAGCAGACGTACACGTATCAGAAGCTCAGGGTCAACTTGGCGAAACAAATGGGCTCGATGAATACCTGGTTCTCGAAGTCTCACTTTGCCAACTGGTTCATGAACACCACGCCTGCGCGGTTGTTCTCTGGATTCGCAATTGGTACAGGGCTTGGATGACGGCATAGAGGGAGGCCACCAGGCCTCCCCTTATGCTCAGTCGAACTTGGCCAGTGGATACCACTGTTTTAAGAACGAGGTCAAAGCTGCTGACCGGTACGTCGGTGCAATCATGATCGGAAGCTTGTAGGCTTCCATGCGACCCAACAACACCACAGCGTGTGTCGAGGCGTACGTGAACATCTCAAGGTTATCCACCACAGCACCGTTGCGGGTGTAGTTCGCCCAATTAGGGTCGATGTGGTTTAAGACCTCTAGCAGCTCCGTAGCGCGCTGATCGTACTGAGCCGGTGTGGTATTGTCCGCGAACTTGTAAAACATCAGGATACGCTTGCAGGCGTCTGGTAGCGTGCCTAGCACACCCCCTGGCGTCAACGTGTCACCCATCTTCTTCAAAGCATCGATGTTGCTCGTCAGAACAGCTACTGGGTAGTTGGTTCGGTAGGCGTAGTAACCCACAGACTTGTCACTGGTGGACTTGATTGCTTCATCCAACAGATCAGTAGCACCAGACCTGATCGCGTAGTCAATGATGGTGGATGCCATCGCTGCTTCTGCTGCCAAGTCAAAGACGTTGAACACATCGGACTTACCAGTTAACTCTTTAGCCAAACGAGCCAAACCAGTAGCATCATCGAGATTACCCGACATGTACATCTTCACACCAGTCTGGGTAGCCCCCATAATGGAGCTGACTGTTTCCTTCGACACCCCAAACTTGTCAAAGGTTTCAAACATGGTGTTCTGCATCCCACCAGTTAGGGTCTTGATTAAACCACCCGAACCTAAGGACTTACCGATACGCAACAACGCATCAGTCTTAGACAACTTGCCCGACGCAGCATTGGTCACATCTTTAATGATGGACTTCAACGCACCAGGGTTTTTCCTCAATGTCGCAGCAGCATCGGCACTGAAGTTCTTCAGAATGTCCGGCAACTGGTTGAGGGTAGTGTTCGCTTTCTGTTTGTAGTGGTCAACCGTGAGGAGAGCATCCACCGGTCCAGACTTAAACAGGGAAGACGCTACTTTATTCGCAGACATACTGAGCCCCCCACGAGACAAAAAAAAAAGAAGGGACCGAAGCCCCTTCTTTTCGTGTTAACGCTTCCTGAGGAATTCACGGATCTCAGTGAGGTCCGTTACTAACCGTCCAGGATTCTTTGGGGCAACGACCTTACAGTTTCCTGAGTCCGGGTCCCCATAGTAATAGTAGTGCGTTAACGGCTCGCAACTGTCCATGAACAGCTTGAACAACTTAGGGTTTTGTGTCACCTTCGCAAGGAGCCCTAAGCGCATGTGGTAATCGAAGTCGTGGTTGAGCACCATGTGGGTACGGCTTAACTCCACACCCCTTCGTTTGGCTTCGATACCCCAGAGAGTTCGAAACTCTTCGAATCGCTTTACCTCGCCGGTCGCTTTGTTTTCTTCGCCGACTTTGAGGTAGTAGTGCAATCCTTCTGCCGATTGAAAGTACCCAAGGATCGGATGCTTAATCGGTGTCTGTGCAAAGTTGGTGAGCAGTCTCCCCAACTCCGTGCGTCCTTTTGTATAAACGTTACAGTGAGTAACGCCGTCCATCATTGGATTTGGTTCCATTACGTTCTCTTTCTGTTTCGGCATACAGCCGCCCACACGGAGCGGCCATAACTACTGCTTATTACCCAAGCTTGGATCGATTGCTTCCAGCGCTCTAACCAGACTTTCGACGGTGGGCCCAGCATGCTTCACTGGGATTCGGGATTCATCATCGGCTGGTTGTTCAGCTTCCGACAAATGGATGATGGTAGAGTACTCGGTCTTAAGACCTGTTCGCCACTCAAACTCTAACGTCATCTTTACACGCAAAGGATTTAGAAATCGCAACGCCTTCTCAAAGACCCCCCACGTCATGGTTGGGCGCAAGAGTTCCTTAGAAAGGTTCCCTCGGGCTGATGACATGTCGCGTGGGTTCTGTGGGATACGATTTCGTGGGTCCTTCAAATAACGCAACATGTTCCGGTTCCAAACGTTCTTGTTAAACGTCTGGTCAGCCATGATGCGTCGAAACAACTTACTCAGGGTGCCGCTGGCTTCGTCGACCGCTTTGTTCTTCGAGTCGAGTATCCGAGTGAGATCCTTGTTTTGCATACAGTTGGGCCTCAATTAGTGCTAGGGTAACCGCCTCGGTTTCACCCATCAAGTGAGTGAACTGGCGAACGTAGTAGTCAACGTTCCCTTTTGTATCGGCACTCTCGGATAGCAGCGCTTTCTGGAGTGTCTCCAGTTGAAGCTGGATTGCATTATAAACCTCCGCAGGCTTAAGTTGATGTCCGTTGTCAGTGGTCAGGTAATCGTCTAAGAGAGCTACCCGCATGTTCACAGGAAGATTCCTGCTGCGTTGTAGCTTCTCAGTGACGACCAACCTTTCTCGGACTAGACGTGATGCTTCGTTCAGAAGAACGAGTAGCGCATACATGTTCGGGTGAGCAACCTCAAGTGTGACCCTGAGCCCGACCAATGGTGTGTACCGATGCAATACCTTCTCATCTACCAGTTTGAGCAGAGACAGACAGTAGGTGACGTCCACTTCAAGGATGTCATCTGTAGTGTGCTTAGCTTTGACGGCCTGAATACGGTCTTGCATAGTAACTTCTTTGGGTCCACTGAACAAGTTTCTCAGACGACGTTCACTGGAATAATATACATTTGTAATATTTTTGATCAGGGTGCGGAACATGGCTCAAGACCTTATGACGGATGACGACATCCTGCGGTTTACTCAAGGACAGCGCAGGAAGTTGGAGGCCCACCTATTACAGAACGGGTGGCCTCAGGATGCCGATGGACAAACTCAGTTGATGAGTCTCTGGAACGACATGGATCGTCAGGCGTTGGGCAACAAGCGAATCGGTGTCGAGCAGAAAGCTTCCGAAGCCGACCGGATGATCGCTACGGTGATTGCCGACGTTGCGAAACGTTTTGGTGCTCAAGTTCCTTTCGCTCAAGGCGAAGGTGGCTTGGTCATCGACCACAATCCGCCAGATGGTGCGGAAATGTTGCCACGCATCAGCACTGTTCCTGGTGAGATGGACATTGGTATCGAGACTCAAAACTTCAACGACTTTGTCAAGAAGTTCGAAACCGAATAATGCCATAGTATCATCATACTCTGTAATTTCTGACTTGGGCATAAGGGGAGGCTCAGGCCTCCCTCTATGCTGTCAGTTCACTGGACAGAAGAACTTCAAGTCCAGTAGGTGCATGTCAACAAAGAGCTTGGCAGAACCTTCCACCAGCTCAAACGGAGACACCACACCGTAACCTTCGATGGTAATGTCTTTCTCAGTAAAGTCCTTTACAAAGGACATCGCTGGGGCAAACACGGTAACTGTCGGCGCACTTACCTTCTCGAAGTTCTTAGACTGCACACCCAGCCAGTAGTTGTAGTCGTAGAGGATATAAGCCGAGTACTCAGCATTGAGCATGGTCGGAGTAATTTCCTCAGGACGATACCACACCGCTTCCATCTTGGCCCGGTTGTTCACAAACACCGAGATGCTGGTCAGGTAGGCATCTTGTTCCTGTTGGGTTAGCGCGTATGGCCAGAAGTTGACTGTCAGGATCAAGTCACCCACGTGTGGCGAGTTTACCTGTTGGTCACCTAGCTCATCGAACAGCGTAGTCAGGATCAGACACATGTTGGTAGCCAAGGCTCCACGCAGAGTGTCTTTGTCCCGCTTGGCGTACTGCTCTTTGAATGCGGCGTTAGTGACCAGTCCCTCAGTGTACTTCTCAAAGTCGTCTGAGAGGCGCTTCCAATACGACGGCTGCATCATCAACTTAGCAGCATCGGGGTTACAACGAGCCAGACTTGGGATACGAGTATCCAGCAGGGCGTCTAGCTCAACGAGGACGTTCTGGTCATTGTCACTCATTCAGGTTCTCCCTCAGCCAACTTTTGGAGTTCCTCAGCCGACACGCCCAAAGCTTTCTGGAGGTCAGTCATGTCGATCAACAGCGTAGCCTTCAACCACGGATAAAGACTAATGAACTTCTTGAGGTTTTCCTTGGAAGACATGCGCTCCAAGGTTTCGTCACCAATCGGTGCGTCTATCTCAATGCTGGCTTCGTAGACAATCGAGTAGGCTCGACTCAAACGCTCTACGATATCGGCCCACTGTTCATCATCAACGTGGAATGCTAAGTCCTGAGTCACCAAGAACAGGAAGTCTGTCAGAACCTCCTCATCCCGAATGTGTTCCCAGAGAGCAGCCACCTGAGTATCACTGGCAACCTGATTCAACCGCACGTCGTTTTGAACGAAAAAAAGAAACTCGACGACTTGCAGCTTTTGTTTGTCATCCAACATTGCCTCATACCGACGGCGAACGATGGAGGTGAAAAGATCCAGTAATGCTTGCATGTTACTTGTCCAGTGTGTTGTCCAGGTGGATGGTCTTGAGCAACACGGACAGTGTAGTCACAGACTTCACTTTGGTGCCAAACTGAGACAGGTACTCAAGGTTCACAGTACCCGTGTCAATGATAGACCGGTTCATGGCGTTGAACGCCTTGGAGTCACCACCCCGGAACTTAATCAGCTCGGTAATGGTTGAATCCAATCCCTGAGCAAACAACACCTGGAGTTCTGGGAAGGAGATCTTCGAGCCCTTGGAAGGACCAGTCGATTGTCCCGACAACTCGTCGATGTGTTTGTTGTTCTCAGGAATGGTGGACTTACTTTCCAGCAACTGGACCTGACGACGCAACGGCAGATCGATCACGAGATACTTTACAGGCGTCTGGTAGAGCTGACCGGTGGTAGGGTCAGTCAAGAGAAGGTGTTCGAAGAATTCGTGTCCCAACTCTTTAGCAATCGCCAAGTTGCGCTGTAGGTCCAGTTTGTACTTACCCAGGTTCGGTACGTTGATAGTGAGAGTTTCCTCACCCGAGTCGAGCCTGTCGATGAAAGCACCGAATGCTTTATCAGACATTGCCGCAAGGCTAGTCCGATAGAACTCAGTGTTCGGGCTTCCCGGCAAGATCTTGTCAATGTAGCGCAAGATCATATCGGTTGCAGCTTTGCGGTTTGCCATGATTGCAGTCCTGATTCTTAATACCCATAGAATCAGAGTGTCAGAGCGAACTTCAAGTAAGAAACACCATGGGTCCACGCTGTTTGTGCAAACGTCGAGGTCACTGAATCGGTGTGGTTCGTACGGGAAGCAAACTCCACCGCATGAGTCACATGCTTGAACGAGTGGTCCAAGGCTTCCAATGCCAACTCAGGATCACGAGGCAAACGCACACTGCTAAACGGCAAACGACGACGGTGGATTACCGATGTCATAGCGTTGATGAAAGCTGGATCGCCCATGAAGTGAACCGCAGCACCTACACGAGGTTCTTCCGGGTCCCAACCTAGGTCTTCCAGCAATTTGAGGACGGTGTTCTCGATGTAGGTCATCTCACCGGTGAAGCGTGGGCAGTAGACCATCAAGTGAACGATGGAGTACATCCCTTGGGTGCAATGACGCACGTCAGAAGAAGGTTGAGGTTCACCACCGCGAGTGATGCTCTCAGTCTCACCGTCCCGACTGAAACCCGCATCGCCAGTTCCCCGAGTGATGGAGATTGACTCGATACTGCAAAGACGCCTGTAGCCTCCGTTGGCTAGGTCTTGTACGTGATAGTCAACCCCTGGGTGGGGATTAATGGGCAGGTGGAGAATCGCCTGCAATGCTGAATAGTCCATAACTCATTTCCAAGCGGGGAGTCCGTACGTAACAATCGTTTGGACTACGTGTTTATTGAAGAGGCGCATCCACTCTTTCTCGCTGACATCGTCCATCAAGCACTCACGTTCTTGAATGGTCGGTACAGGCAACAGCCCGAGTTGCATACGCAGGTAACGGTTCATATGGATGAGCGCATCAGCCTGCACTGGGGTCGGTTGATAGTGAGCAACAAACTTGGTAGCGCAATCGGGACTACGTTTGTTAATGGAGGATACGACTGAGTTGTAAAGGGAATTCATTTTAACACCTGTAAAGTAATGGACACATGGTCTTATATAGTTCCTCCACTCATTAAAGAATTACTACGTACAAAAAAATAACCCAGTCGAAACCGGGTTATTAAAGGGGCGGTGCTCAGCCGCGTTGAATCGTTTTCTCCAACTCCATGATCTCTAACATGAGAGGTTCATAGCGGAGATTCAGTCGATCACCGATTGTAAGCAGGCGGTCAACTTGGTGTCTGTGTAAGATCTCGCGGCGGATCTGTCCTTCAAGTTCAAGTTTGATTTGACCCGTGAACTGCCAGAGCCAGATCATCACCGCGAGGTTGTGTTGCAGTGCACCCATGAAGAACATCTTGAAGAGAACCTCCAAGTGTTCGTCAGTTACGATGCAGTCTTCTTCTTTGTCACGCACGATGTCTAGCAATCGCTTGATGCGATGGAACTGAGCTTGCATCTTGCGAGCTTCTTGCACTTTACCGACAATCAAGACTTTTGCAGCATAGACTTTAGCAGACATTCTTAGTTCTCCGTAGAACCTGAGTTTAGATTAGTGTGCGACGTTGAGTACGTCCCAGACTTTGTGGTGCTCCCAATCACGGTAGGTTTCCACACGGTCAGCCATTGGCATGTTCTCACCGTTCAGTTTGTTACCTACAGCGTTGCGGCTCAGTACCAGTTGGTTGTTCATGAACTCGATGGCACAGAGGTTGGTAGCGACACCATCGATCAAACCAACTACCGTTTCCCATTCGCCTTCGTGGCCGAACAGGGCAACGTGAGTCAGGCGGATGGGGCGCCGGGTTGCAGCGTCGATCACCAGGCCTTTTTCAGCCAGGATAGTTTCGATGATCGAAGTGTTACGCAGACGCAGAGTGTCGATTTTGTTTTCCATGGTGTCTCTCCTTGAGGTTTGTTTTTATGCTTTCGCTTTGTTGTCCCACGATTGGTAAAGCTTGATGGTCTTGGTGCGACCTTCAATAGCTTCGAGCCGACGCGCCTGATCACGCTTGATGCAGCTCAAGTCGGAGTTCAGGGAGTTCAGGTAAATGCGGGCCATCTCGTTATGTTCCGGTTGATCTTCGCGATTCACGCGATCGATCTCGTCAACAATGTCGTTGTACTTCACATTCTCCGCCACGACCAAGCGGTTATGTTCTTCTTGAGCCTGATCGATCAGGTTCAGGTCTTCTTGCCACACAGCTTCGTTGATCAGTTTCCAGAAGTGATTCATCACGCTTTCCTTAACGTCGGCTTTTGATCATATCGAGATTGGTGAGTCCTTCGAGGAACACCGTGGTTTCGGTTGCGGCAGTGATAGGTGCTGCCACCGCAAAGGAACCTTTACTTGGGTCGCGATAAATCGTGTGGGTACGAATGATCGTACCACGAGGAAGCACCATGGCGTAGGTAGTGGTATCGCCAGCTTCTTCCAATACAACCCAAAGACTTGATTGTGCCATTGCTACATTCCTTCTTAGGAAGTGAGTTTAGAAATCTCAGCGTTCAGCCGAGTTTGTTCATCCATTACTTGATTGTAGTGGATGGTCACGCGGTGCATGCACTCCATCGTTTTACGGACGAAGTGTTGGGTACGTTTCTGACCCGCTATCGCCTTATCGATATCGCTACCGATTTTATTGATGACAGCAGTCCAGTAAGCAATCCGCAGTTGATCCATTTCGGCTATCGCGCAGATGACGATCTGGAGGCAGGTCCTCATGTCTTCTTCGGTGTAGTGTAGCTCACGTGGAAGACCGGCAACCTTCTCTAACAACTTCCTGATCCGTTTGATCTTTTGGTGATCTTGAATCAGGATTTCATGATTCTGTTGAACTTGGTTAGCAAGTTGTTTCACTTGGGCTAAGCTCATGGTCATTTCCTTCTGAGGACAAATAGATTAGATGAAAGGGATTTGGTATCCTATTCACTGGAGTAATATGTATCTGAGATTTTTTTAATTGGACTTTGACGGCATAAAAGCCTAGGGGTCCGAAAACCCCTAGGACTCAGTGTCGCTTGAAGATGAAGGCTTGGTAGTTGCTACCGTCCCACCAGATCCACTGGCCAGACGACTTGTCCCGCTTGATGAACTTCCAACGTTTCCCAGTGCGACGACTTATCCCACCGTTCCACATTATCTTCTCATCAACCCACAGGGCACCCACGATCAACAGACCCATCGCCACTAGGGCGAGTAAGACTGATGCTGACATTTGGGCTGCCCCCAGAAGTCCCTCCAGGGAAATCTCCATGCCTTGCTCTCCGTGACGCAATGGTCAGCAACCAGTTCAGGAGCTTCCCACCACGCTTGTTCGTTTGCTCGAGGTTGGCGATTCGATCAGCCGTCACTACATCAAAGGTCCGATCGTACAATTTCTGACGTGGACTGCGAAAGTCCATTACGCAGCCTTCTTGGCAGGTTTGTACCAGTAAGGTACGTACTCGCCTTTAGCCATGCGCAGCAGATCGAGAGTGGACAAGAAGTTCTTCGGGTTCTTGTTCTCTTCGAAGTCCCAGTAACCACGAGTGTCCAGGATCTCGTCCCAGTCGTAGCCCAGTTCTTTGATCTTGAGGTACAGGTCTTTCGGGTCCATCAGGTAGCCACGGGCTTGGATGAAGCCGAGGTTTTCCATCTGGCACATTTCAGACGTGATTTCCATTGCTCGTTGCAAACGAGGGTTATCACGGATCTTGCCACGGACTGTAGTGCGCTGCATGGTGACGTCAGGACACAGTTCCATGTAGTACGCACGGTCGTGACCGCCGATCCCGTACTTGAAGAACTTGCAGTAGTTGAACTCAGTGAGGCCAACCAGCAAACCTTCGCGCTGGGAGTAGATCACTTCGAACGGCATGCCGGTAGGACCAGACTTGGCCCGCAGGTTCTGAATGACCAGCAGGTTCAGGTCGGTATCACCTTTCAGATCGTCGTCAGGACCAGCAGGGAACTCTGGACCTTTGGTGGTCTGGTTCTGGAGTACCGAAACGCTGTTGCAGTACCAGAGGTTGTTGGTGAGGAAGGTGAACTTCTCGGGAACGTTCTTGAAGACCGTCTTGCCTTTGAGGTGAGCCAGCTTCTTCGGATCTGGTGCGTACTGATCGAGCTGGTGTTTGTCACCGGCGTGAGCAGTTGCGATCACGAGGTTGTTGGCACCGGCAGTCAGGTTTGGCATCTGCATCAACATCTGCGTCTTCGCAGCAGCAGAGCGCAGGGCGTCGGTGTTAGCAGCCGAGTCGCCGATCTCGTTCTTGTCGTAAATGCCTTCGACCGAGTCGGTGATGAACATACTGAGGGAGTCGATTTCGAACAGGTGCGGGAAGATGCACTTGATGAACTCGTCTTTGTTGTCGATGAACGGAGTCGTCTTGAGCAGCGACTTCTGTTCTTTCTTCTTCATGTTCGACATGTCGCGGAACTTGTCGAACCACTTGTTGCCCGAGATCATGGTCGAGTCGGTCAACAGCAGACGCTTCTCTTCGGCCAGGTCGATGCCCATCAGCTCTGGGAACTGCATGGCCAACTGGTACAGGCGCTCCAACGTCATCGAAGTTTCGGTGTCGTAGAAGTTGGCACGTGCCCAGTAACGAGCCATGATCCGCAGAATCATGAAGTGAGCAATCAGGGACTTACCCATGTTGCCGCGACCAGCAATACCAGTGAAGGATGCCAAGCCGCCGCAAAGAATCATTTCCCCATGCTTGCCTTTGTAGTAGCGCCCAGTGGGGATATCGAACAGGCAGCCCAAGTTATAGATGGGGCGCAGACGCGGGGCCTGTTCGAAAAAGTCGTCTAATTCCATGCGTTGAACTCACTGAGATAGATGGATGGATACTTTGAACTCACTAGATAGGTCCTAGGAGTTTAATTTTATGTGTCTTTGCTCTAACTTGAGCTTTCCCTATTTACAGGATGGAAACCATGCAGATCTCCCTTGAACAACAGGCCAGCGTCCTGTCGATGGAAGCTTTCAACCTGCGAGCGTCTCTGACGGCCTTAACCAAGGTCTTCCCAGCGTACGCTCGTGGTATCAGCGACACCATTCAATCGTACCTGGCTAATGACCAGCAAACCATTCCACTGGTTCGTGTAAAGATCAAAACCAAGATCGCACACAATATCGATTACAGCGCACACCGAAAAACTGTGATCTACGGACCACAAGGTTTGAAGGTGACTTATCTTGAGTATCTCGAGGCAATCGAAGCGTCGGTAGACATCGCCAAACACGTCCACGACAACCAACTGGTTCCGTTCAATGGTTGGGTGACCAAGCTGTTGGGTAGCCCAGAGGAACTGGGTAGCATCAACCTCAAAGACATCCTCAAGATGGACGAGTCCGATCTGGACAAAGCCAAGGGTCGCTTGGAGCGTTGCGTTAACCGTTCCAACTCCCAGACCTCTCACGAATACGGCAAGCTGGTTAAACAGAACGCCGAGTGGGATCTGATCCTCGAGAAGACCAACGCCCTGATCGTCACCTACCAAGCAGTGGACCGTAAGAAGCTGCTGGATGAAGTCGAGCTGTTGAACGAACAACTCCTGCGTTTGGCTGAGCGCATGAAAGAAGACCCGGACACCTACAAGGCTTCTGGTGTAACCATCTCCGAACTGGCCAAACGTTGCCTGCTGATGGCTCGCTTCGTTGAGTTCTATTCGATCACCGGCTTCCTGTTGACCGAGCTGTCCTCCACTGTACAAAGCTCCTTCGACGCCATCGAGCGTCTGTAAGCGTCATAAAGACTGACTCCCCAGGATCACCTTGGGGAGTCAGTCTGTTATGCTGGGAGTTATGCTAAACCCAGTTTTGCCGTTTGCATCACAACACGGGCATCGTCCAGCATTTGCTTGACATCGTCGTATTGCAACCACTTCGGCATTTGTTCCACTACCTTCAACGAGCACGCATCGAGTGATCCTGTTGCGACTGTTTCGTCCAGGTTACAACCGCCCCAAATCGTTCGAGACAGTAGTGCCGGGATTTCAAGAGCTTCTGAGGAAGACGACAAAGCCATCTTCTCATTCAGCACTTCCAGCTCTTGCAGTTCGTTGTGGGTAAGGTGCTTGAGACCGGCGAAGAGACTAACTGCAAACAGCAGTCTCTTACCGTACCGAGGCAACCCCACCCGAAGAAGACGGAGCAGCAAACGCCGGTTAAGACCGGCCACCGTCTTCGTAAGGGAGGTAATAGGGTTCATAGGTCATTCTCTTCAACTGGTCAGTAGACAGATGTTGGAATAGATGCCAGCCCAGATCCCGATGTCATCATCCGTCTTGATGATGGTAGCGTAACGGAAGGCCGTATCGCTTTCACGCCATGTGATCAGGTACACCCGTGGATTGTTTCCTGCCAGCGCAGACAAAGTATTGCGGTTGGCAATGTCCAGCCCTAAGGTGATTGGCAATTTGAACTGGCCCGACTTCGCACCTGTGTGGTATGGAGCCTCAATCTCAATGCGCTTGAGCGCACTGTTGATCGTAGACCGGAGTTTCGTAACAGACTTATTCTTCTTGACTTCCGTCTCGTAGAACAGATCAGTGATCTCATGGTGGACGAAGGTCTGGCCAACAGGCACGCAGATGGCTTTATCGCTGATGAAATCAAGAAGCATGTTTTCCATGACGGCCATGGACTGCATGACACGGAAAGCAATGCGCGGAGGTTTCAGGTCTTTGGTCAACTGGAGAGCAGACTCACCAGGCATGAACAGGTCCATCTTCCCCCAGTTTTTGCAATGGAGGAACTGGTCACCATACTTATCCAGCTCAGCGTAAACTTTACCGCCTAAGACGTTGTTCAGACGCCCCACCACCATGCTATTGAAACCGCCGGTGTCGAGAGAGTCTTGATACTTCGTCAACATCTCCATTACTGGGTCACGTTCCTTGAGGAACAGAACCGAGAACGAAGCATCGCTGATCTTCTTCCCACAGAAGTCGTCTTCCGACCCGTGGTCGCCCAAGTAGTAAACCACACGTCCGTCAGGCGCAACCTGAGTTCCACCCACATTGGTATTGAAGTACCAGTACGGGAGAGAGAACATGCGATTGTACGTGGACTTGACTGCCCAATAACCTTTGGCGTCAGTGAAGAAGACGTCGCGCACTTTCAACTGTTTCTTACCAGCGTTAATTGCGCCGCCAGCCAGATAGTCTACAGTGTCATTACCGAGATCGTTGGAATGTCCACGAACCCAACGAGTGTAGATCTGTGTACCACGCGATTGCAGAACATCAACCGCAGCAACGATCTGTTGCCACAACTCTTTGTTCGCAACAGGAGTCTGGTCAGGTCTGCACCAGTTGTTGGTCTGCCATTTCCGAGACCAGTTCAGCAAACCATTCAAGGCGTACTTACTGTCAGGGATCAGCATGACCGACGCCACCTTCTCCTGAATAGCCACTTGTAAGGCTTCCAGAAGCGCCGAGGTTTCTGCTTCGTTGTTTGTCGATTCGGGAATCAACGATCCATACCCCGAGACATAACGTAGGGGTGTAACCGTCTTGATTTGAATCTCGTCGTACCGCTCAACCTCTGGATCACGGTCGGTCGGTTTGTAGTTAAAGAAGGCCATCCCAGGCTGACCTTCGTCTGGGTCGATATACCCAAAGTTAGTAACCAGAGCAGGTGCACCGGTCCCTTGCTTCGACTTCTCAGTCGTGTAGATGTAACCATGAATGGCCCACCCACCAATGCCACGCGACGGCTTGCAGCCACCGTCGGTGTAGATAACGGCATGCACCGCTTGGTCAACGTTACTCATTGGTCCCTACCCAAAATTGGCTTTACTCAAGAGATTACTGTTTCGAGTAATCACTTACTTCCGGCCAGGTCTGCGGCTACGCTCAAATTCTAGGCTCGCTTGGGTGTCGACTAAGCGCTGCTCAAGAACTGACTGAGTTGCTTTTGCCGATGCCAAGTCCACTTCTAATTGATGAGCTTGTCCACGGTTGATTTCATACTTACCCACCAGCTCCGCATGGGTAGTGGTGAGTTGTTCGTATTTGGCAGTAGTCTCCCGACTTTCCCGCAACAGACGATCGTACAAGCGTGAGTACTCTTCTGCCGTGCGAGCGTTACCGATGGTCAAAAGAAGAAGAACCAACGATGACGCTAACAAGGTCACGATACTTTTGTTGCTACGAACTGCGAGTTGGAAGTCCTTGTTCCTGAAGAACACTTCCCTCAGAAAAGGCCACAGTTTCAAAAGAAACTTAAAAAGAAGGACAGTATTCCCGATCATCTTGGTTTGCTCCGTTCAAACCCCAAGAATGGTATAGGTAATTTACTTTACTTACACCCTCCCCTCGAAGAGGTTTCTATGTATAGTCTCAAAGCGTTTATGATCTACGCGCCGTTGGCTGACAACGCAGTAGATGTGATTGCGCCCTTAGGGGAGCTGTCCACCCACTGTCGTACTTTCTCGAAAGAGAAGGGTCAGTACATCAGCAGCGATTACAAAGACTCGAAGCTCATCAGCTTTGTGAGTCAGAACATCGCCACCAACGGCACAAAGACCTTGGTCAAAGTTCCAGCCGCACATTCTAACGCTGCTCTGAACTTAGGTCAATGGATTTATGCAAAAGCCATTGCCAGTGAAATCCGTGATGACCGTGATGCACTCACTGTAGCACTGAACACCGCATTCGGTGGTCTGCTCACTGACCTGACTTTCGGTGAGATCGTCAGTGACGGTGTGCGTTGGATGCCAGAGTGGGTCACCTACTCCTTGGCCGGTCAACCCGAGAACCGGGTACGGATCTGGTTTGCTGATGACTCGATGCGTCGTCAGTACGACGAATACGAAATCGCATTCGTTGCCCCCATTGCTACCCTCGACGATTTCTTCCGTGACCCCAATGAGGTCAAGGCACTCGTTGATGCGTACAAGTTGGAAACGGCGTTGGCAAAAGGTGATGCGGTCAAGGACCGTAAACCAGAAACCGTCATGCTCAACCGTGTGTACAAGTACTACGCACAGAAGGCTCCGTTTATCACCCTCGACACCAACTGGTTGGTAATCGTTTGGGGTCCAGCGGGTAACAACCCCGATATCATCAAACAAGAACTGGCTAAATGGATTCTGGCCAACTCACAACATACCGAAGAAGAATGGATGGATATCTTCCCCGATATCTTCACTTCGACGGAGTTCATCATCACCCCTTTTTGGGATAACATCGCAATCGAACAGAAAGCGATCCTGTCCGGTGTCTACTCGCCAACTATGTTGCTGACTGACATTCGTGCAAAGTCCCTCAAGACCATCAAGGGTAAGAACTACACCACGGCCCACATTGACCAGAACTTGGTCCAGACGGCGTTCCAATACGCATCGTTGTGTGCATCCGTTTGCGGTGGTCCATACAACCGTGGTGGGGTGAAACGTTTCGACGACCAATGGCCTGACTACATCAGTGTGGCATACGACTCGCTCGATGCTGGCCGTATGAAGTTGGCGACTCAGAACTGGTTGACCTTCATGGTTGCGATGTTGATCCAGGCTGAGAAGGCTACGTTGTTCTCTGACTTGCCTCAGGGGATGGCTCGTGTAACCCGTGATGGTATCGTCTACATCGGTTCGACCCACGAAGACATTCTGTATCTGGTGGTCACCAAGTACTCGATGCTCGACATCTGAGGTGAGTTATGGCTGGAGTAACCCCACCTCTGTTAACCAGGGGTCGATACACCCTCATCACGCCCTTCACGGCGCTCCCTACGTCGCTCTATAACTGTGCGGCTATCCGTACCATGCAGGAGTGTCAAATCCACGGTGAGGACGTCTTAAACGACATCTACATCAAAGCGGGTTTGACCAAGGCTGACTACGACCGGGACTCCAAAGCAGGTTCAAAGATCGTTACCCTGTTGTCTGATGACTCGGTGCCGATCTATGTGCCAGACTCCTACATCGAGTCGTATCCGAACTATGACGCTGTACCGTATTCTCACACGGTGCTGTCGATTGACTTGGGTGCACTCCCTGACTACGTGAGTCTGGCTAACCTGCAACTGGAAATCTCTGCACTCACTTCTGATGTGGTGGGTAAAGAGTCCAAGGTTGCTGTACACCGTGGTGCGTCCACTGGTCTGGTTACTCCAGAACAGCATGAAGTGGCAGAGGTTGCTCGTGTTGCTGCTATCAAGCGTCGTACTACTTACCGGGCGGAGAACGTGCGCCTGGAGCGGGAGAAGACGGCACTGCTCGAACAGAACCAAGTACTGATGGATCTGCTCAAAGCAAACGGTCTGATGTAAGACAGCATAGAGGGAGGCCCAAAGGCCTCCCCTTATGCCGTTCAGATGTTGTATCGGAACACGGTGATCCAGCGACTGTAGGCGATTTCATCCGCAAACAGAAGCTCATGTAACTGCGCCGTAAAGACTTCATCAGTAGCATCTTGCAAAGTCCGGGTTAGGAACTTCTCAATATCTTTCCGACGAGCCTCACGACGGTTGTTCTGGATCGGGTACAACACCAGAATGAACTGGACGGCCAGGGTGGTTTGAATGTCCACAGGGCGTGGATCATCATCACTGAAGGTCCGCATGAAGAGGTCGTGTGCCGTCTCCAGTTGGTTCTTCACTGTTGCAGGAGTCGGGAACAAAGCCCGGACACCACCCTCGGTGAAGTGATGCAGAAGAGCATTGACCAAGTTGGGCAGAGTGAACGGCTCCAACAGCTTTGCGTTCACAGCGAACTCGAGATCCTTGTGGGCAAGGAACAAGTCGGCCATCACTCGGCGGTAAGCTTTGTGTTCCCGGACCATTACAGTCCGTTCAACGCGTTCGTGGAGGAATTCACTCATGAGATCGTAATCTCCCAACGGAGGTCTTGTTCAACCCAGCGCGAGAACCACCCCAGACAGTTAGCATTGAGGTTTGCACCATCAAAACCAAACGCTGCGGTGGCACTCCCCATTTTGCCGTTAAAGATGCAGACTGCAAAGCGATCCCACTCAGCCTCCGAACAAGGAAGAACCTTGATACCATCCAGCGGTGTTGGGGAGAAGCAGTAGTTAAACGCCTCCACAATATCGCATTCGGCAATCGAACAGATTACCCCGTTACGTTTAGGGAGATAGAACAGAGGTACGCCACTGATCAGCTCGTGTTGCTCAAGCTTAAAGTCGCCTACCTCGGTAATAACTCCCAATGAATGTAGATCGCTCATCATCACGCCACCTTAAACGTCGTTGGAACCGGGTTCATCTTCCTCTTCTTCTTCTTCGTCTCCATCAGTGTTTCCATCGTCACCGTCGGAGCCGTCGCCTTCATCACCTTGGCCATCACCGGCGTCTCCCTCACCACCGTCGCCAGCGCCCTCGGAGCCACCGTCATCGCCGCCAAGATCGTCAGCACCAGTATCATCACCAGTGCCATCGCCTTCACCCGCGCCGTCCGCGCCCGTATCGCCGCCTGAGGTGTCGCCAGCTTGGTCACCGTCTGCTGCGCCACCGGCCGAGCCGTCGTCGTATCCACCATCACCGGAACCCTCTCCGCCTTCACCACCTTCACCGCCCTCGCCTTCTGGCAGGCCGGTACCTGGCTCGTTCACGCCTTCAGGACGTGGGTTCTTGTCATCCTCGGTCAGGACGAGTTGACCATCAGCCATGGATTGCTCCATCGACTTGACGATCATGTTCTTGGCTTCACCAACGGCGACAGGATCGCCGATACCAGCCAGAGGAACACCACGGTCACGCAGCAACTCTACAGCCGCCAAGATCTCGTTCATTTCTTTGATTGCTTTGAGGACCAGGGGTTGGCCCATGGCGTCACCCGCGCCTTCGTCGCCGTCTTCTGCGGAAACGATTGGTGCGGAGTCAGTCTGATCGACAGCTTTCGGACCCATGGCAGCCAGTTGAGCGAAAACGGCTACGAGTTCACCGGCTTCCTGAGCACCCCGTACAAACAGAGATTGAATAAGGTTCATCAGTGTTACCTTTACAGTTGGTTACAAAGAGTGCCGCACCGCCCAAACCTTGGGTGGTAATGAGCGGCGTTTGACGCTACTACACCCTATATGGGAGACGAGCTTATCAAACCATACGGCACCCAAACCTACTGAATTGTAACGTGCTGATTGTATCGGGCTGGAAGTGTAACGTTGCTTGGGTCCATCACCAGAACCTCAGCATTGGTGAAAGAACCGTGACTAACGGCGTAGTGAGAGATCATAAAGACTTGACTGAAACCTTTGGTCTCAACCAGATCCTTTACGAACAACATCACGTTCGCTTTGTGAGTCTCATCGAAGAAGTGACCCAACTCATCGAGGAACAGTGGGAACTGATCCAGCCGTTTGTACAGCATCGCAACCAACATGAAGGCAAAGTCAATCATCTCCTTCTGACCCATGGAAGTCTTCATTACGTCAGGAGTAGGCCGCTCACCTTTCACAGAAACAGGGAAGCGATAATCCAACTCACCAGAGGACTCACCACACGGCAACACCTCCAAGCTGTAGGTCCACACGTTGTCAGTGACAGCGTTAATGTCTTTGGCCCACGACTTGATGAAGCCGATCATCTGTTCAGCAATGATACCGTCCTTAGGAGACAGTTCATCTGCGATAGCCTTAAAGATCTCGTGACGGGTTTGTGCATCAGCCCGAGAGATCTCCAAGTCGCTCAACAGATCCTCAATGGTCTTACGCTCACTGAGTTTGCTGTTCAGGAAGGCCAGACGAGATTGGTTAGTGCGGGTGATCTCTTGGATAGTGTCATCCCGAAGCTCCACCACGTAGTCCTTGAACGCCTCTTCCTTCTTCTGCGAACCTGCTTCCAGTTGACGCCCCAAGTCTTCCAACTGCGACGACTTCTGAACAATCACCTGCACTTCATCGTAATCACGACCCAACTTAATCAACTGCTCAGTAAGGGCCGCGATCTTGTCAGAGTTCTGATCAATACGAGATTGCAACTCACCTTGACCGTTGGACTTCTTCATGGCCTCAACAGAGAGCTTGAGTTGTTCCAGACGACGGTTAGCCATCTCCCATTCAGAGTACGTCTCAGCATCCCGAGAGAATGCGTTGAACTTACGAATCCAACCTTTAGGGTCATTGTTGATCCCGTCGTGTTGGAGCATGTCGTCCCAGAACGTACCCATGGTTGGGTTGTTAGCCACCAGCGCACGATAACGCTGATAGAAGTTGGAGAACTCCCCAGCCTCTTCCAGATACTTCTCACACACCTCCAGATCCAACAACGAGTCTTTTAGGCGTGCTTGGTACTGAGCCAAGTTTGCCTCTGCTGCCCGACGGATCTGCTCAGTGTTACCCGGCAGCCACTTGTGCTCGCAGTTGGGACATTCGTTGTGGTTAACCGTGGAGATATGTTCGAGGATGGATTCCTCTTTGGCGACCCGGTTCTGAAAGCCCTCAATTTCCTTTTTAAGGCTGGTTCGAGTATCCCGGTTGCCTTGTACCCGTTGCATGTTGAAACGCTTGTCAGAGTTGTCTGGGATGTCCCTGAACACCTCGGTGACTTGCTCTCGTGCATTGTTGATGGCTTGGTTCAACGCAAGTCCATCTACCCCAACGATTTGCGGGTACTCAGTCATGCAACCGCGCAGGTACTCCGTCTTGCGGGTCAGGGAAGCCATTTCAATTTCAGCTTCTTCCAAAGAACCCACACCACCAGACTCTACAGCGGCTTTCAAACGTTGCAAGTCTTCCAGAGACTCAGTGGTCCATTGGATCGAATGCTTGACCAGCTCTTGCTCTTTCTGGATAGAGGTCAGGCGATCTTTGGCATGTTCCAACGAATGGAACTTACCAGCCACTGGATTACCCATATCCAAGATACGAGCAGCCATTCGACATTCCCAATCCAACATTTGCTGGATACGAGACTCGCCACCTGACAGATTACGGTTGGAACGGTTCAGGTACAGGATCTCCAGTTCTTGTTGGAGTTCCTCAGCCTCAGCAGCCCAAGCAACATAATCGTCACCCAAGGCCCGCAACTTGTTGGTCTCTGTCACCATCCGGTCAGCCAGACCTTTGGAGTAACCCAAAGCGTCACGAGCAGAACGAGACATGTCGTTGAAGTAACCGACCACGAACGAGAAGTCAGTGTCGCACAACAACGTGAACCATTTGCGACGTTCCGAAGTCGACATCTGCGAGAACTTGATTTGTCCTGTGATCAGTTCATGAATGTCATCGTCGTAACCAAACTCGATCATCGCCAATTCACGACTGACGCTTTGAGTGCCACCCGGATTGAGTTCTTCCCCGTCTTTAACAAACGAGTGCTTACCAGCTTTGGTCTTGAAATTGGAACTGATGACGTAGATGGAACCTTTGTGCTCCCACTTGGTTTCCTTGCTACCACCAGTCAAATAGTCTTTCGAGTCTGCCGGTAGCGGCGAGATCTCGTTCACGATAGAACTCTTACCGCTGCCGTTAGTGCCCAGAATCAACTGGTACATCTGAGTCGGCTTAAACACGATGTGACGGATATTGGCTACCAGCATCAGCCGAATACATCCATCAATGGTCATCTCTAACAATCGCATCCGTTTAGCCCCATCAAAAATTTACTCCACATACTCTAAAGACCCCGTGTGATAATTAACTTATCCTCTGAATGCCCCTTACGGATTAAGACAATGGACGCTACTTGCTTCAAGATCGTCTCCATTGGGATTGTGGCAGAGAATAAGTCCATGGTGAACATGGATGGAAGCTGGAACCACGAGGTAGATGTAACTCCCATTGAAAGCATGAGCATGCTTGATGGGGAGATCAAGTCCAACCCAACCCAAGTAGAGAACAAAGGTGTCGATCGCACCGGCAAACAGTTCGGTAACTCGACCATCGTTGACCAAACAGTCAAAGCTACATGGTTGCCGCTCGGTACCAACCGAGTGACTTCCCCTGACGTTCGTCGTGGTGAGCGTGTGTACCTCTGGCAGGCCGCTGACGACGATAAATACTACTGGACCATCTCTGGTCTGGATGATGACAAACGTCGCTTAGAAACGGTTGTCTTCGCGTTTAACGGCAGTCCTACCGAGGGAGGCCTGAACCTCGATAACTGTTATTACTTCGAAGTCTCCACCCACAACAAAACCATCACACTGGAAACCAGTACGGCTAACGGTGAGTCACACAACTACACCATCCAGATCAACGCGGCTGAGTCGGTCATCACGATTCAAGACGACGCTGGTAACTACTTCCAGTTGGATAGTGAAGAACACAAACTGATTCTCCAGAACCAAGACCAGTCACACGTGATCTTGGACAAGACCCGTATCAGCATCAAGGCGCTCGATGAGATCGCTTTAGATGTGGGGGCGACTCAGGTCTCTCTTACTCCGGCTGGGACTATCTGGAAAACTCCAACCTTCAAGGGGTCTAGCTAATGGGTGGTATTTCTCGAGTAGGTGTCAACTCCGCAGGTGGTGTCATCCAGGGGCCAGGAGAACCGACGTTCACCTTAGATGGTGCGGTGGTATCCGTTCTCAACGATGACGTCGCAGGACACGGCGTAGGCTCTCACGCAGGCCCTAAAATGGTGGAGGGGTCAGCGTGGATGAGTTGGAATGGTGTTCCGGTAGTTCGGGCTGGTAATAAAGCCTCGTGTGGTCACGAAGCAGACGGACATCCGACGTGGGACATTGAATGACAGCATAAGGGGAGGCTCTGGGCCTCCCTCTATGCCGGTTACAGGTCTGAACCAATTTTCAAGAAGTAAGCCTTCGAGTAACGGTTCGGGTAGTGACGATCTTGGGTCGGGTCGATAGAAACCCCTTCGGTCCAGTGAGTGGTCTCGAAGTTGTACTCAGGACGTCGGTTAGAACTCCCTGCCAGTACGTAGGTGTCGCCTTCACGCACAACCCAATAGGACATCAGCTCACCTTTGTCAATCACCACAGGCCAGAAAGGACGAGTCTTGGTGAAGTAACGGTCTGGGGTCTTGGAGACTTCCAGTTGCTCACGATCCACATAGATGTCGTTGTTGTTGATCACGACGAGGAAGGTTTGCGAAAGGGTGAACAGTTTGGTGATGACGTCATTGCTAAAGAACTCTTCCAGAGCAATCTGGTCGTAGTTCCCGTTCTTGATAGTCATCAGTGGACGAATCGACTCGAGGTTGATTCGCTTCTGTGCATGGAAGTACCACTCGACGAACACTTGGTTACGCAGATCGACAGAGAAGCTTTTCTCACCGATACGTTTCAGTGCTCGACCCCAAGGTAGTAAGAAGCCCATAAAGGACAACATCACCGTCTTGTCGCTAAGGTCTTCCTCCACCGTGATGATGGTGTTGATCAGCAAGGAAGGATCACTACCGCCTGCTGCAATCATCTCAGTAGTAATCGGAATAGTCTTCACACCACCCACTGCTGAGAAGTTCAGGATGCCGACATGGTTGTCGTTACAGATCCGACCAGTCCTTCCGCCTTCTGGAATGTAGTTGGCTTCTGAGTCGTAGTCCACTCTGTGCAGTAACCCGTTAACTTCAACCAGACAGTTGTCATGGAAGTCTTTTGGTGACACGCCTTCACGCCACAGACGCAGGTCGTGTGCATCCGAGATCAGGTAGTCGTTACCATAAGCAACCCCTGGTGGCACCGGAGCCAAACTGTAACCAGCAGCAATGGCGTCACGGTAGGTCACGTACTTCGGATTGATCTTGGGTACAGTCGTTGAGGTGGGTAGAGACTCATTCCCCAAACCTGCCAGCCACTGTTTAAGGGTGGTTCCTGGCATCACTTTGGTAATGCGACTGCGGACTTCATTGAGGTCCAAAGACAGGGGTTCTTCGTAGAGAGGAGAACTCAATACGAGGATTAAGTGGGAGTAGTCCGTCCAGAGTTTGAAGACGTCCATATCCGCCAAGTCTACTTGGGCCCAGCGACCCGTACGACCGCGCGTTCTGGCCAGCGTATAAAGGAGTGTGTACATGGGCAAAATCTCTTGGAAGCCGGACCAGAGGCCGGGCAATAGTATGGTGCGTATTCTTTTACAGGCAACTATAACATTCGCTGTTTTCTGAGGAGTCAACGGTATGGCCGCGACCTATACTTACCCATTTGACCCCACCGGTTCCGCGACTACGAACGCCGTTGCTAACGAGCGGCACGTACTGTCACCCCCGGCGTGGACAGACTTTTACTTCATCGTTCCGAAGTTTGCACCTTACTTTCGGGACTCGCTCCGGGTAATCCATCGTCCTTCCGGCAAGCTGTTGGTCGAAGGGCAAGATTACCACTGCACCCACTACTTCCACGCAGCGTCTCATGGCGTGGCTCGTCGGGTGTATGGTTCGATCACGTTCTTGGACAAGACCCTCACCGGTGTTGCCGAGATCAGCTATCAGACCATCGGTGGCGACTGGATTCTGGATGCTTCGGCTGACCTCACCCGTCTGACCAACACCCAGCTCAACCCGCGCATCACTACTTGGGAACAAGTGGTCGACGTGCCGTATCAATTCCCACCGATCGATCACGAGTGGAACCTCGAAGACCTCAAGGGCGTTGAAGCCATCCTCCCGATCCTGGAAGAGATGACCGAAGCGATCCGTGAGTCTGCTGGTAGCGACTTCGCGCTTCACATCAACGACAAGAACAACCCTCACAACGTCACCAAGGCGCAAGTAGGGTTGGACCAAGTTCAGAACTTCCCATTGGCGAACATCTCCGAGGCGCAACAAGCCACGGTGAACACTCGCTACATGACGCCTGTTCGCACCAAGAACTTTGTCGACTTCTACGTTGTACCGTTGCTCGACGCCCACAAGAACGATCTGAACAACCCGCACTCCACTACTAAGGCACAAGTCGGCCTGGGTAGCGTCCAGAACTACGGCATGGCAACTCAAGCCGAAGCCGAAGCTGGTTTGGTAGCTAACAAATACATGACCCCGCTGCAAACTAAGCAGGCGATTGAAGCGTTGGCGAATGCGGGACTTGCGACCCACATTGCAGACAAGTCGAACCCTCACGGAACCACGAAGGCTCAGGTTGGTCTGGCTCTGGTAGAAAACTTCCCATTGGCTACCGCTGCGGAGGCACAAGCTGCTTCTCGTAACGATCGCTACATGACTCCGTTGACTACTGCTTCGGCAATCAACACGTTGGTTGGCGAGTCTCTGACTCTGCACATCAATGCCACCAACAACCCACACATGGTTAACAAAACCCAAGTGGGTCTGGGAAGTGTACTGAACTACGGGATTGCTGCGGAAGCTGATGCTGCTGCCGGTACTCGTAACGACTTGTACATGACCCCGTTGATGACCAAGAAGGCTATCGAGTCTCTGGCCACTGGTTCCATCGCATCTCACTTGGCTGACGACCAAAACCCCCACGCCACTACCAAAGCTCAAGTAGGTTTGGGTAGCGTGCAGAACTTCCCAATCGCTAACGTGACGGAAGCTCAACAGGGTACGTCGAACATTCGCTATATGACCCCACTGTTGGTGGCCGCTGCGATTGAAGCCCGCGTTGGTGAGTCTGGTGTGGCTGCTCACATCAGTGACTACAACAACCCACACAGAGTGACTGCTGCACAAGTAGGTGCTCCAACTACCGCTGCGATGAACACTGCGCTGCTGAGTAAGCTGGATGCAACTGCCCAAGCTAAAGACTCTGCTTTGCTGGCTGGTCAAACTGTAGATCAGATCATCGCTGCTGCTGGTGGTGTGAAAGCACCTGACTCGGCTAAACTCGATGGCAAAACCTACAGCGAAGTACTCGCCGCTGCTGCCCTCCAGAAAGCTCCTGACAGCGCCAAGCTCGACGGTAAGACTCTGGCCGAAGTGATCGCACAAGCGAACGCCGATGTTGGCAAGCAGGACGTCGCTGTCCAGTACATCTTCGAAGAGGTGTCTAACGACGCCGAAACGTGGGTGCGGTTGGGTCAAACCGGGTACACGCCTGAACAGTCCGTTACTGACGTGGTCTTGATGATCAGCGGTGCAACCCGTACTGACGGTACGCCGGAAGCAGCCAGCACGGTAATTGTTCGAATGGCGTCCCACGGTGGTTCTGGTGCTGCTGTCAACATCACCTCATCGGCCACTCCTTCGTACTCGTTGATTCGTCAGCAAATGCCAAACGCCACTGCTGCATTGTGGTTGAAAACGGCAGTAGGTTGCGGCCCTGTAAGTGTCACAGTACTGTCTGGTAAAGAGTTCTGGACCTACGACGTGGAAGCAGACAACGACATTGCAGCCCCTGTGGGTGGTGGCGTTACCATTCCTGTCAATAGCTACGCATCGTCCGGTCTCGTCCCACTGACTGCGGTGAATGAACAGGTCACGATCGGTGCCGGTACCGCTAAGTTCTACCGCCTGAACTCATTGGTTCCTGACATCACCAAGGTCAACGTCCCTGGTGCCAAAGTCGAGGTGCGGGTACTGGACCAAGTGGTTGGTTCTTCGACTAACGGTCGTTGGATTGACTCTGAGGCTCTGATCTTGACGTCGATTGCTACTGCAACCGCCAGTGACCAGCGCGTGTGGCTCAACAACCTCTCCGACAGTGCACTCACCGTGTACGTCCGTGTGGAGATTCCTCAATTCTAAGGTGAACCATGGCTAACCTGTCGTTAAGCGTTGAACCGGGGTACTACCTCGAAGCGCAACATGCCAATTGGGTACTCAGCTCTGAAGTTGACTTCATCAGCTTTGCACTCAACGGTGCACAACCTGCCCTGTCGAAGTACATCGCTTACGACACCCTGAATCCTGCTAACCCATTTATCGCCGTTACGGAAGACGGCACTGGGCGAGTGGTGTACGACGGTGGGTTTCCTAAGTTCTACAACACCTTCGCTCCTGCGGCTGGACTTGATCCATTGTTCAGCCTAGAGTTCCGAGGGACCACCGCTGGTAACACGTCGGGTACGAACTTTTTCTACTACGACATGTTCTGTGATACCAAGGTGACCATCGCAGCCGGTGACAAGCTGGTATACGACATCTGGACTAACGATGCTAACGCTCGTGTCGGTCTGGATGGCGTTACCGCCAATGACCCAGCGACATTCCGTTACGCTTTGCGTGACTGGATCGATCAGACCAACCGTATCAAGGATCAGAACGGTTTGGGTTGTCACCCCGCTACGGACCTTTCGGCTTACGCGTTGAACAAGTGGTATCACCGCGAGTTTGACCTCACTCTGTGTGCCGGTTACCGCTTCGATAAGTGGTCATTGGCTTACGAGGGTGAGAAGGCCGGTACGTTCTACACCCGGTTCAAAGAGGTGTACATCCTGGACAAGAACGGGAAGGTGAAAGCCACCCTGTTCAAGGACAAGATCCTGATCGCCAACTCTGCAAACATTGAGGGTGGTGCATCGGGGTATACGAACATCTCCAAGACTATCTACGATCCACGTTCTCACCTGAACGCTGCTTTCAAGTATCTGTTCAACGCCATCCGTTGGGTGTCGAAGACTTCGATGTTGGAGGCAGGGGTCAAGAAGATCCTGATCTTGGGTGACTCCTCTGGTGCGTCGAACTACAAGGTCAAAGGTACGGCTTCCACTGACTTCTTTACCAGTTTGACCAACCTCTGTACGGCGGTTGGTTTTACTCCCACGTTTAAAGACGTGACGGACTACGCTGGTGGGTTGTTGAATGCTACCTTGGCTGAGATGAACCAGTACGACTGTGTGTTGCTGATGGGCTCACAGAGCGGTACAGGTGCACTGATCACCACGTCGATGATTCAGGACATCCAGACCTACCGGCAACAAGGCGGTGGGATTATCATGATCACTGACCATGGTAACGATGTTCCCAACATCGGTGCTGCTTACCCACCAAGTACGAGTACTGCGTTCTTCCACATGGTGAACGCCGTAGCAGTCAACTTCGGTGCATGGTTCTCGGGTAACTTCGACCGAGTACCAGTGAACGTTGGGTTCCTTCGCACCAACTACGGGGATCACCCTCTGTACGATGGCATGGAGAATACCGAGTCTATTGCTGCGGGCGGTTCTGAATCCAAGGTGATCATCACCAACCCTCCACAGTATCGAGATCCTGTTCCTCCCATCGACATCTCTAAGCAAGGGGTGAATACGGTCAAGGTCATGGCTTTGTTGAAAAACGGCACCATGGAGGCTTACAGCTTTGTCTATGTGATTGCCACTGGACAGTTGCTCAAGTTCCTTGATCCTGATGGCGTAGAGATCAACGCCCTGCCTGCCTCGTTCTCCTCTAAGGTGGACTTCAACGTTGAGGTAGTGGGTGCTGGTCTGGGTACGATTCAAGGGGACATCCAGCTCAACGGTAAAACGGTGGGTAAGTTGGCCTACAGTGATTCTGAGGGGAGTTCGCAAGCGTGGATGGCAGGTGGTTCTAACCAACTGTTCGTTAACAAAGGCGACGTCTTTACCGCTCGGATTACCAGTCCGTTCCAGTTCACGCGTAACTTGCCTGTCAATCGGTATCAGCCTAACCTCACGGGTTTGGTCACGGTGCCTGCGGTGGTGAAAGCCATGCGTGCTGATGGGTTCGGAACCACTGAGCACAACAAAGTGGTGAACGCTGGCATTCGTCAGATGAACTTGGAGTACTCGCATCTTCAATACTTGCCTAAGGGTGACTACGCACGGGACATCATCCAGTTGCGTTCATTCTTTGGTAGCCAGTTGGAGAAGCCAGGACAACAGGTTTACATCTACCAGACGTTGGCTCAAGCCCAAGAAGCAATGGGGCGGTTGACTCCTCCTTCGGCTCGGGACGTGTTCAATACCTGGGACCGCTTCACCAACAACGAGTACTTCGTTGGCGGTGTGGGGGCTACGGGCGATGCCGCTGCTTGGCAGTGGAACGATGCGTTAGGTGCTGCGGTGCAACCGTTGAACACGGCAACGTGGAACGGCTTCATCTCTCCTGACGTGGTGGACAACTACGAACTGGATGTGGTGATCAAGTCGGACAACGCGGACGATGACTCCAACGGTCTGGTGTTGGCGTTGAATCGCGATGGTGGAATCAACCACCGTTTGATCGTAGCGTTGAACCAAGGGGGTAACTCTCCTGCGGCTTCTCACTCGATCGGGATCTACAGTGGCGCAACTACCCAACACCTGGTCTTGAATGACTTCGCTGGACGTAAGTCCAACGCAGCGTTCCCAACTGATGGTGGATGGCGTGGGAAGTTCAGCCGTGTGAAAGTTACGCGGTCAGGCAACTACTTCAAAGTGTTGGCCAGTCAGTGGAACTCGCTTATCTTGGACCCTGCGTCCTTGATGGAATTGACACTGAACGACACCGCACTGCAAGCACAGTTCAAAGGGGCTAAGCCCTGGGGTTTCATCAACCTCTCGCAAGCACAGTCCTACTTCACCCTGCGCGGCTATAAAGGCGGTCCTCTGAAGGACGTAGTGGTGGTTGGTGCGACTGGCGCTGTGTATTACTACACCAACGGGGGTTGGGCTTTGATTCCCGGTACGACTGCTAAGGATGTCTTCGGATACCCTCGCAAGCTTACGAACCCAGAAACTGGTGCGTCGTTCATGGTTAACGCGAACGGCACGATCACCGCACTTTGATAAACAGGAAAGGTTATGGGCACTATCATTGTTAAGTACCCGGAAGACCCGACGGGGATCAACCCCAACAACCTGGTCATCAACGAGCCTCACGATCTTGGAGCAGGGCGCAATCGCGCCTTTGTTCCTAACTACGGTTCCTACTACACGGAGTCGATGATCGTTACTGAGCTTGCGACCGGGCGGGTCCTCAAGAAGGGCGAGCACTACATCGCTGCACAGTTGCAACAAGAAGCCACGCTGGCGATGGACAAAGAGATTTGTGCCGTTGTTGTCATCACTGACCCAAGCGTGCAAAACCAACTGCTGTTCACTTACCAAGTTGTTGGTGGTGTGTTCAGTACGTCGGTCTCTGCGTTGCAGAAAATGATCGAAGACCTCGATCTGGACGAACGGGCTGTTGAGTGGGGCGCCATCATTGGTAAGCCTACCGCATTCCCACCTGCTCCTCACCTTCACGATATCGGCGACCTGTACGGTTTCGAATACCTCGTGGAAGCGTTGGATGCTCTGCGTAATGCTATCCTGATCGGCGACGAAGCCGCGCACGATGAATTGCGTCAGTACATCCAGTACGAGGATGGTCTCCTGCGTGCGTCGATTGCTGAGCTGAAAGGCCAGTTCGATGCTCACGCGCAGGACAAGAACAACCCGCACGGTACAACCAAAGCTCAGGTCGGACTCGGTTCGGTCGAGAACTACGGTATTGCTACCACCGCCGAGGCTCAGGCAGGCACTTCCAACGCGAAGTACATGACTCCTCTGCGTACTGCCGAAGCGATTGCTCAGCAAGCGTTGATTCCTCTGAACGCACACATTGCTGACAAGAACAACCCTCACCAAACCACCAAAGCCCAAGTTGGCTTAGGTAGTGTGGAGAACTACGGGGTTGCGACTACAGCAGAAGCACAAGCGGGTGTGAGTGACGTCAAGTACATGACGCCTTTGAAAACCAAAGACGCCATTGCCCAACAAGCGCTCATCCCACTCAACGCTCACATCAACGATAAGAATAACCCCCACCAGACTACCAAAGCTCAGGTAGGGTTAGGCTCCGTTGAGAACTTTGCGTTGGCGACCACTGCGGAAGCCCAGGCGGGGACTTCGAACCTTAAGTACATGACACCTTTGCTCACTGCTCAGGCGATTGCACAGCAGGCTCTGATTCCCCTCAACAACCACATCGCGGATAAAAGCAACCCACACCAAACCACGAAGGCACAGGTTGGGTTGAGCGATGTAGACAACTTCGCAACGGCAACTACCGCAGAAGCTCAGGCTGGCGTTCTGAACACCAAGTTCATGACTCCCCTGCGGACCAAAGAAGCCATCGCCTTCCAAGTGGGTAACGCGCTGACTGCTCACTTGAACGACATGAACAACCCTCACAACACGACTAAAGCGCAAGTCGGTCTGAGTCTGATTCCTAACTCGATCACTCGTAGTCGGGCAACCAACTCTGACGGTTCGTTGCTTACTGCCGGGGGTATGTACGACCACGTCAACTCAGCAGACCACGATGCACGCTATGCACCGAAGAACACTGCGGGTGTAGATTGCTCTGTTCACTGGAACGGTAGTGGTGTGTACGTTTGGGGTGGTGGTGCTTGGCGTCAGGTATGGCCTGCTCAGTGGGCTGCGTAAAAGTTTAGTGTAGATGACAATGGTATAGATTTTCTATACGTGGGTGAAAAGAAATGGGTAATGTGAGTGGCTCTTTATTTGGCTGTATCACAGAGTCTACCCTACAGGTAGACGACATCCTTAGTAGTCCTTACCCCTATGAGCAACAGCTTGTAAAGATTCTCACAGGGGACATTGTCATTGACGCTATGAGTGTTTCAGATGTCTTGGAACACTCAGACAAGGTCATCAAGATTGAAGGGATCGAGAAACTCAATCGATCCCTGTACCAAGCTTGCAAAGACCTAGCAGAGGTTATGGAACATGATGGGCCTATTACTTGCCATCTGTTCCTGTCTCCTGCTGGGGGTAAGAGCTTTCCTTGGCACGATGATCCCGACGACGTGTACCTGTACATGGTCGAGGGTGCTAAAACTATGGCTGTGGGCAACGAAGTCCATAAGCTGACCAAGTGGGACCATCTCTTCATTCCACGAGGCACGCAACATAGAGCTGTGAACTATCACGCCTCGAAGATGCTAAGCTTTGGGTTGGAGCGATTCATTGCTGAGAAGCTCTGATGACCAAAACTATTTACGTCAAAACCACCGGTACCTGTAACCTTGCGTGCAAGCATTGCTTCACCAACGGCAAGAACGGTGATCGTACCCAATTTGATCCAGTGCAGTTCGGTGACTGGATTGAAGAGTACATGTCCAAACACCCTAAAGGGACCGAGTACCACCTCGAGTTCCATGGTGGTGAACCCTTCCTTGTTCCACTCCCTAAGCTGATCCAGCTCGCGGATCGTTTTTATGACCGTGACGGGGTGTCGATGTGCGCCAACAGCAACTTGACGTTTAAGTTGACTGAGGAACTCATCGCCTTTATTAAGCATTACTTCTACGGACACATTGGCACCAGTTGGGACCACTGGATTCGTTGGGGTAATCAAAAACAGTTTGACCTTTGGCGGTCGAACTTGAAAACCTTGCGTGAGCGTGATGTCTGCATCTATCTCAAGGTGTCGGTGAGTCGTGAGTTGATCAAGACCACACCGGACTGGTTCTTGGACCAGATCGAAAGCTTTGGGGTAACTGAGGTTTCGTTGGAGCGTCTAACGATGGACGGCAGTGCCAACGAGAACTTGGACATCTTCCCTAACAACGAGGAACAGGACAACTGGTACCTCGAGCTGTACAAGCGATACAAGCAACGCAAACTCAACTTCAAGATCCGAACCCTCGACATCCTTGAGCAGAAGCTTAAGTACAACGTGGTGAAGGTGGACACCAACTGTCGCAACTGTGAACAGAATCTGGTGACCATCAACTCTAACGGGACTTTGGGTGGTTGTCCGAACGTGGCCTCTGCAAGACAGCATGCTCGTTTGGAAGAAGGGGCTGATGCGTTTCTCTCCTCGGATGCTCGGGTAGAAGAGATCGCTAAGGAATTGACTTGGGGTGATGGTTGCTTGAACTGTGACGTGTTCGACTTATGCGGTGGGGATTGCCATCGCTTGCCTTGGCAGAAGGGTCGCTGTGGTGGCCTTAAGAACACGCTGAGGTATTTGTCGGGCCGTTCCACACAATCCAATTTGATCCTGAAGGTGTGAAATGACGGACATTACAAGACAGATGGTCGCTGACCAAGCGAACGCTGTGATTCGAGGGAACGCCAACGCCGGTATCTCGTGGGGGACGAACAGCTTCCCTGCTGGTGCCCTGGCTGGTTGGTTTGGTGGGTCGACTGCGGGTAACCCCGTAGCCCTCAGTGCTGGTAGCATTGCTGCTGGCAACCTTTCGGCATCGAACGTGTCAGCGGTACTGCGTAACTTCACCAACCAGTTTGCTGCGATTCGTCGTACGCGGATTGTGGTTTATTACGCTAAGAACTGGGGTGAGGATTACATCTACTCCGGTGTTGATGTGCGCGTGGACTCTACGGCTATTGCCTATACGGCGTATCCTGCTGGCAGTCCCGGTAACAACGCAGCACTCCCTGGCTTGGCGGCAGGGGCCACTGCCTCGTGGGGTAATATGGCGGCGTGTATCAACAACCTGTGGGCACAGTACAACGAGATGTGTCGTAACACCACGTTGACACTGACCAACACCATCTGTCACTCGAGCTGCCACGACAACTGTCACTGCAACCGTGGGCGTCGTTAAGGAGTCCTCAATGTCTGAAGAAAAACCTCTGGTCCAAGTTGAGGTCACTGCTCCGATTCCTCTGGACGTGCTCAAGCGCAAGTTCAAAGAGAACATCGAGTTCGTTATCGACTACGATGCGAGCAAGCTTAAGGGTAAGGTGTTGATCACCTACCTGAGCAACCTCAAGATCAAGTGTCGCCTGAAACTGACTGACCAGTCTGTTGCACTGGCGTTGGTGGAAGAGTACCTGAACATTCCGGTACTGGTCGATATGTCAGACCTTGAAGACTTGGCGATGGACATTCTGTTGGCCTACACAGGCAAGCCGAACCGCATCGCTGTGGACCTGTCTGACTTCTTCGTTCGTAACAAGGAAGCACTGGACCGTTGGGTACGTCGTCTGTACTCCATTCCTCTGTACGCTTTGTGGTCGATGGAGCAGTACAAGTCCGAGGTAGAGAAATTCCCAGTGGACGAGGAAGATACCATTGCTGGTGTCAACTTCGTGATGCTGATCGCTCACCCTGACTTTGCCGTCTTCATGGAAAACGTTCAAGAGGACCAATACACTTGGTGCCCAACGTTCTTCAAGGAGTACGTGTTCCAGGGTAGCAACCTCTTCAACTTCTTTGCTGACGAGCGCAACCCGTTCTTCGTGGGACTTCTGGCCATCCAGAGTCCTGAAATGTTTAACGAGATCGCACCGAAAGTCCAAAAGGCTTACGACGATTCCGTGGCCCTCATGAAAGGTATCGAGCATGTACCATCTCTTTAACTCGGTGTATGTAGACCTCGAGCGCCGCATCAACCGCACGGTCGACAACATCACCATCTCGCCGTACATTGGTCTGGAGTATTTCCCAGGCCAGAACGAAACTGCTGGTCGTCAGATCGGTTACGCCAAGACCATGGAATCGGTTGAACCCGAAGTCCTGATCGGCTGGTTCAAAGAAGCCATGCTGTCCAAAGAGAAGACCTTCATCTTCTGCGACGGCACCACCTACATGCGGTTGTACTCCATGTTGGTGAAAGCGGTACTGCCCAAGGTGGACCTCGAAACCTTCAAGTGGATCTGGCTCTGCAAGAAGGCAACCTTCAACACTTCGTTGACCAACTGGAAACAGCCTGGCAACAACGTGCTGGATGGTTTGGAGATCACCACCGAAACCGTCGAGATGATGTTCAACCTCGACGACCCTCATCAAGAGGCCTTCACTGCACTGCTCGCCGGTAACGACGATGTAGTCTCACTGGAGTGGCATATCCTGCGTCTGGCGGCTATCGGTTACGTGGGCATCGTTCCTAAGCGTCTGAAACACATCCTGCGTCGTATCGCTCTGGCGAACACTCATGATGCACTCGATGTTTGGGGTCGTGTGATCACTGATCCTGAACACTGGGAATACGCTGGCGCTGACCGTGACACCCTGCTCGATGCTCCTAGTGTGTTCCAAGGTGCACTGAACCTTCACTTTACCAACAACCCGATCTTCTTGAAGCCTGGGCTGTTCGTGAAGCATCCTCAAGATGCGTGGCTCTGCAACCTGCTGGAAGAACTGCACCCGTTGCTCGAGCGTGTAGGTGAGGGTCCAACTGCCAAGCGTACGTTGAAGATCCTGAGCTTCCTGCGAGACCTCAACCCGCTGTCCGATCCAGGTAAGTGTCTGGAACGCTGCCGTGACTTCTTTGTTGGTATTGATCGGCTGGCCATGCCAAACCGTGACTCCAGCAAGTACGACGAAAACCTGATCCGTTATATCCTCAGTCGTGACCAGGCAGATCTGGCACGCATGTTTGAAGGGGCAACTTGGTGAATTTAATCCCGGTGGTAGACGTACTAGCGGACAAGAAAGGCGCAACGAAAGAAGCACACCTGATCTTGTTCGAGAAGTGTAACCTGCGTTGTTCGTTCTGCCACCAGGACCACGATTCAACCGTAGGTTTGGATGCGGATGAGATCATGCGTAAAGGGATCAGGCTCGTTGAGTCCTCAGACCTTGAAGCACCGATCGTTATCAACATCACTGGCGGCGAGTTGTTTACCGACGACATCGAAGACTGGATGTTTGGGTACTACCTGTCCTTGGGTGAGTACCTGCTGCAAAACTTCAAACGCGCTAAGATTGTCTACGGGACGAACTTGGTGTACGAGAAGGTATGGCGTGTCGAGCGACTGATGACCATGTTGAGCGCTCATAGCTCTCCTAGTCAAGGGGTTAGCTTGTCGACGTCATACGACCCCGCAGGCCGGTTCAATCCAGCACAGCGGGAATTGTTCTTCAAGAACTTGGAACGGGTTGGCCTTTGGGTTGACACGGTAAACGTGGTAATCACTAAACAGAACATCGACGTCTTCCTGAACGACCGTGAGGGCGTTGAGGTGAAAGATCTGGCGTACGACTACGATCTGTATTTTGATCATTACATACCAAGCGAAAGATATGAAGAGCACCAACCTACTGAGTCACAGATCCGTCAACTCTATTTGAAGCTGGCGAAGAAGTATCCTCTCTCGTATCCCATTGCCTCCTGGAAAAACCAGCAGTTCAATGAGACGACTTGTCGTTCCACCAAGATCATCAACAAAGATGGTGTGGTGACTACGTGCTGGTCGGAAGCGGGGAAGGATGCGATCCTTGACGAAGGTGAAGGGTTGGTTGCTAAACAATCGGCGGAAGAACGGTTTATCGAACATTACGGGTGTTTGTCGTGTGAGTATTACCAACGCTGCGGTTTGCGTTGTTTCCTCCACCACAGCTTTATCGAAGGCTCTTCCACAGAGTGTGAGATCAAGCTCCTGTTCGACGAAATCTTGTAGCCCAGGGCCGGTGGATAAAACCACCGGCTTTGTGCCGTCACTAAGGGGTTAGTATGGATCTCATTATAAAGCCAACCGTGAAATGTAACTTCAAGTGCACGTTCTGTTCGAGCACGCACTTGTCAGAAGAACCGAAAGACATTGTCGAGTTGGCTGATATCGAAGCCTTCTTGAAGCGTTACCCCGACACCCGGACCATCATCGTTAACGGTGGTGATCCATTGATGATGCCACCCAAGTACTACTGGGACATGATCGAGATCCTAGACCGTTTGGACATGGACACTGTCATCTCCTTTACCACGAACCTGTGGGCGTTCTACAAGAAACCTGAACTGTGGGCTCCGTTGTTTAAGCTGGATCGGATTGGTGTCAACACCTCGTTCCAGTACGGCGACAAACGTCTCAAGGGAGACGGTACTCCTCTGACTGAGGATGAGTTCATTGCGATCTCTGATCTGTTCTTGGAGAAGGTTGGGTATCGTCCAGACTTCATTGCGGTGATTGACCAAGACAACGTTGACACGGTCATCCCGACGGTAGAGTTGGCTAAGCGCCTAGGTCTGGAGGCGAAGATCAACTACGTCTCTGCATCTGGTCCTGAGGTTGTGAATCGCGGTGTGGTAATGGGGAGCATCAACAACTTCTACACTCAAGCTGACATGTACGAACAATACATCAAGATCTACGACGCAGGTCTGATGGAGTGGGAGTACAACACCAAGCAGATGTCTCGTCGCTTGAAGTTTGGTAACACGACTTGTCCTTTGGCCCGGTCCTGCGATGAAGGCATCCGTGCGTTACAACCTGGGCAGACGTACTTCTCTTGTGGTAGTTTCGGGGATGATGGCGAATACCCGATTGACTTCCAGAAAGAGATGGCGGGTGAGTTCTTCACGCCTTTGCAAGTCGTTCCTGAATTGGATTCGATGAAAGATGCGTGCTACACCTGCCCGATGTTCAGCATCTGTAATGGATGTCGTAAGACTGTGGCTGACACTAAACGCTTTGGACTCACGGAGTACCACTGCAAGAAGATGAAGTCACTTGCTCCACGCATCATCGAGATCAACGGCATGACGGGGTTGTTGGAACCCACCCCTTACGTTGATGAATCCGTCCAGATCATTGCAAGGGGCTAACATGGCCGCACTCACCGAAGAGCAGGCGTTCCTCCATATCCAGACCATCCTGCGTGACGAGATCGGTTACCTTCAACGTCAATATGCGCAACGTGGTCTTCAATACAACCCAATCGACATGGCCGAGTTCGAGAAACAGGTTCGTGAAAAGTTGGTTGATATCTTACTTGAATGTGGCGGGGTAGCTGTATGACTCACGAAGTAAAAGACAATGTTCACCTGATCCATGGATTGATTGACACTCAGACCGGTGCCGACCCAATCTGCGTCTACATCGACAAGGAAAGCTTGGTCGACATGTTGGAGGACATCGTTCACAACGTGGTGACAGTGCGTTACTGGATCAGCAGTAATCCGCTGAAGACTGTGGAGGAAGCAGACATGCAAACCCTCGAACAGGTCAACGGTTATCTGGATGCTGAGATCCAACATCGTTACTCAGACATCACCGGTTACTTGTGGACCGATGAACACTTCAAGGTGGGTGGTCATGACCTGATCCCAATCTTTGAAGAGGCCGAAGAGAAGTACCTCCTACTGGAAATCACGGTCCATGAAAAGTCCGATTAACCTCAGTCTCAACCTGACCTACTACTGTAACTTCAAGTGTGAGTTCTGTTACCTCACGCCTGAACAGTTGCGAGATCGTCAACGTCTGCCTCTGGACATTCTGGAGCAGCAGCTAGACAAGGTCCTGGAGCAATACGACGTACATCACGTAGACATCTACGGTGGTGAGGTCATGGTGTTGCCGAAGGACTATCTGTTCCAAGTGCGTGACATCCTTCATGCTCGAGGCATCGACGACCTGGTGTTGATCACTAACGGGTCTGTCCTCAACGAAGTAACCTCGTGTATGGACTTCGACCTGAGCATCTCCTACGACCTCACAGCGCGTGAGAGAAGCGATTGGGTACTGGGCAACATCTTTATGCTCGATCGTCCCTTCTCGATGCTTACGCTGGCTTCTAGGAAGTTCCTGGACACGGTTACGCCTGACGACTACGTTCAAGAGCTGAACATGCTCAATGGGATGAAGTGTGCAGAGATCAAACCGTACTCTTCAAACCAAGCCAACCAACAAAGCGTGAGTTACAAAGAGTTCGAGGACTTCGTTTGGGCTGTGATCAATCACCCTGATCGACAGTTCTACTTCGAGAACCGCACGCAAGTCAAAGAGGCGGCAGAAGGTAAGCGTAACGCTTATAGTGACGATCACCTGTACATCACACCGAAGGGTGAGTTTGCAGTGCTCGAGTTCGATCACAACGACCATGAGTTCTTCTTAAGGATGGACTCCCTCCATGACTACCGTAACTGGTGTCAGGTCGAACGATTCCGTGTGGAGGGCAACCTGTTCTGCGGTGCGTGCCCTTACAAAGGAGGCTGCCTGTCGGAACACTTACGCGACGTGAAGTCCTTGGACAACTCCTGTAATGGATTCCGAGGACTCCTAGACAGGTGGGTAGAACATGCAGGTTCAACATAGGCAGCGTTTGGAAATCACCCTCGATATCTTTCGGGGGTGTGGTCATCACTGTGTCGGGTGTATGATCGACAAACAGTTGGGTGGTGAGGTCAGCGACATTCCTGAACTACTCCAACTGATTGAGGAAATGACAGCCGTGGGTTACGTCGCCTTTGACTTAGGTGTCGGACCTACTGACTACATGTCCTCTGACAACGTTCAAGACGTGATGGGCAATGAGACCTTCCAAGCGATGGCTCAACTGTTCCATCAGGTTACGTTCAACGCAGCGTTCTTGGAAAAGGATCTGGAGAAGTACGAAGCGATGTGCCAAGACATTGATCTGGCGTGTCCTGGTAAACCGATCCGCTTCCTGATCCCTGCTGCACCGACCTTCTTTAAGAACGAGAAGTTCGGCAACATGATCGTGCAGAAGCTCGAACACATCAAGGCCACGTTCCAATCAGCGTTCCTCAATGAGGCAGGCTTTGTGGTGACGTGTAACCATGAAACGATGGACGAGAACTTTGACGCTAACATGCGCAATGGATTTGATGTTGAGTTCCCTGTGGACAAAGACGACATCTTAAACATTCCGTATGGTCGTACCAAGAACCTTGACCTGATGGTGGGTCAACGGGTCAAGCGGGTCTCGCACCAGATCAGTGAGTTCTATGCAGGACTGGAAGGGGAAGACGAGCGTCGCAAGAACCCAGATTTGCACTACGACACAGGCACGATGGTTAACCTGTTGTACACTGGTGGAAAGCTGTACTGGGTTCCCTTCCTTAAAGACGACTGTCCGTTCATACACGACGAGTTTGTCGTTCCGAGGCCCTGGACTATGGATAACCTTCTGCGCGTGCGTAACAGCGCTATGGAGCGTTCTGTGGAGTATCTCCAAGGCACCGAGTGTCTGAACTGTGTGCACTTCGCCAGTTGCATGGAGAAAGGCATCAGTACCATCATGCAGAAGCTTTCGATTCGCGATTGCCTAGTGGGGTTGTGATGTTTGCGCTCAGGATTTCCAAATCGTTTAACCTCTCCTTAGAAATCCTTAAGGGGTGCGGGTTCAGTTGCCCTGGGTGTACAGTTGAGAAGAACTTTGCTCCCATGGAAATCCCAGAAGCAGACGCTCAGGCTCTGTTGGCTCTCGTGGATGAATTGAAAGCTGATGACTTCCGACTGTTGGAATTGAAGTTAGGTCCCACTGACATCACCAGCTCTGACAACGGCTTTGCAGCAATGCAACACCCGTTCGTTAAAGAGATGGCGTTACGGTACAAAGCTTTGAACATCAGCCACCCCATGCTTCATGATCGTGGGTTTGTGGAACTGGCTCAGTTGATTGATGAACTGATCCCAGGTAAAAAGCTCAGCGTCGGTGTTCCAATGACGTTGAAGAATATACAGAACCCGAAATATATGGCGCTGGTTAAACAGCACATCGCGTTGTTCAAAAGTCTGCTTAAGAAAGTCGACTTCAACCGTGTGTATGCAACCTTCAACGTGATCGAAGACAACTTGGAGAACCTGTCCGTAGAGAGTTACGAGCAGGCACACCAGATGGATTTAGGTGACGTTGGGATTGTGGTGGAGTTTCCTTTCGCCCACTCTCGCCAAGGGATGGATAACTTGCTGGTGTTGGACAGATTCCGTCGGGACCTGTACCACTTCACCGAGTTCATTAAAGAACGGGCTAACACTAAAAGCTTTCGACCACTGCAACCTGCTGTGTTGAGCGGGATTGAGTTCACGTACCGGGCTGGGTCTTTGTACTCTACTCCGGTGCTGGTTGAGAACTTGCCGATCTTCCATCCTGATTTCGAGTTACCCAAACCTTGGAGCGCATCTGAACTGATGTCGTTCTTGGAGAATCGTTACTACGATAACCTCATCGAGTTTGCAGACCACCCTGAGTGTGGGAACTGCTGCTTCCTCGACAACTGTGCTCGTGGTGATGTTCACCGCATCATGAAGCTGGTAGGACGTGACACCTGTCTGACTGGCACTAAGAACCGCTGGGACTTGATCCTAGTAGAGGATGGCCTGAATGATTAACCCAAACGATTGCTTTGCGATCATGGATCACATACCGGTTCCAGAAGAAATGGAACTGTGGTGCATGTGTCAACCTGACAAAACCACTGTGGACGATGATCGCATTGTCGATTACGTTTGGGACGTTCTGCTCCCCGCTCTGCGTAGCCTGCCAAACCATCCGATGGACTTGGCTAACATCCGACCGTGTGCTTACCACGTCAATCTGTCCACCAACGGAGTAACGCCCCACAATCACTTACCGCACGCTTTAACGACGGTGCTGTACGTGACAGACGCTGATGGCGCTCTCGTCGTAGAACCGTGTTCTGAGAAGCCTCACAAGGTGTATCCGCGCCGTGGTCGCATGGTAGTGATGCACGGTTCAACTATGCATGGTGTTGAGCCTTCCTTCGACGAACAATTCCGCATCTCACTGGTCGTTAGCTATGAATTCCCAACCACATAAGCAGTACCAAGAGCTGTACCAGATGGTGGTCACCGACCACACCGATGACTTCTCTCTGATGGAGTTCGTTGAAGACGACGAACTGTTGGAGAATGCCAAGAACTACTTCCGTAAGGCTGAGTTCCCTCTGGTGTATCCGGCGAAGTCGATGGCCGTGGCTGTGATCTACGCCTTGCTGCTTGAAGAAACCTACGCCATCAATCCGTTTGACTCGTTGCGAGACTTGGATCTGTTCTTAGGACAGGACCAATACTTCCACGTTTATGACGAACATCCAGAAGAGTACGATGCCTTGCTCGAATGGGTACTCAGTCACGAGAACTGGAAGGAGATGGGTTGGGCTCCGAAGACTGTGGAATACTTCCGACTGGAGTGTACCGCAGAAGGCATTCAGGAAGTCATGGAGAAACTTGGATGAACATCATTCAACCGTGGGAAACACCAATCGGTCACTCGAACTTTGGTCAGTGTCTGGACCTCACTGCTTTGAAAGACGAGATCGGTGCACTGGCGTTGATGTCTGATCAAGAGGACGGTGGACAGCGTTACGTCAACGACTACGACACCTTCCCCAACATCGTACACCTGTTGCGTGACATCATCGACCACGAAGTCAAAGACTACATCAAGAAGATGTGGGACTACGGGTTGGGTGAGTTCCGCCGTGAGACCAATGCGAAGTGGATTCCACCGGGAGAGGGCTTGTACCCGCACTACCATCCTGGCTCCCAAGTGTCGGCGATCTTCTACCCTGAGGACTCTCCTTCTGGCTTGGCGATGTTTGACCCTCGTGGTAATGCGTGTCGTGGCTATCCCAAACAGATCCGTAACCGTTACATGGCTCCGCACCTGATCTCTCCGGCAGCAGGTGATCTGTGGATCTTCCCTTCGTTCGTACAACACAGCGTCTCCTACGTGAAAGAGGATACGCGGCTTTCTATGTTGTGTGAATACTACTTCTCTGACGAGCGCTAACCATGCAACTTATCCAACCGTGGAACACGTCGATCCTCAAGGTCAACTTGGCCGACATCGTAAACCTCGAGGAGATCTCTCAAGAAATCCTCAACCTGCACTGCATCGCTCCGCAGGAATCGAAGACTGCGTACAAGGTGACTCCAGAAGAGTTCCCTGCTCTGTGCGACTTCCGTGATCGGGTTGTTACGAACCTGGTGAAGGAATACCTCAAGAAGACCATGGACTACGACTTGACCGACTTCACTGTCGACACGTTCGGTAAGTGGTTTGAAGCAGGTACTGATCTGGGTGCTCACGTTCATGGTAGTACCGGAGTCACTTCCGTGTTCTATCCTGCCGACTACGAGTCGGGTATGACCATCTACGATCCACGTGGTAACGCTTCTCGTGGCTACCCGCGTGAGATTCGTGACTCGTATTTCTCGCCGTACTACCACGCTCCAAAAGCCGGTGATCTGCTGATCTTCCCTGGCTACTTGCAGCACTACGTTCCGACTGTAAAGGACGCACTGCGTCTGTCGTTGATCAACGACTACATGTTCAAGAGCGTCTAATAAGGGGAGGGCTTCGGCCCTCCTTTTATGCCGTCAATCTTATGTAGACTTTCATTCCTCAAGGGGATGCCTTATGTATCAAGTAACCGATCGTAGTGAGATCAAAAAGACCCAACAGAAGCTTAAAGACCGTGGCTTCTACACTGGCATCGTTGACGGGATCTGGGGTCCCCTGTCGCAAGCAGCACTGGAAGCCTCTCAAGGTGAGAAGGTGGTGAGTCCTGCCTTTGACACCACCCGGATTATCTGGGCAACCAAGGTGTCCAAAGAGTTCATCCTGAAAGTGCGTGACATTGCCAAGAAGCTCCAGATGCCTACCGAAGGCGCTAACTGGCTGATGGCGTGCATGGCTTTCGAAACCGGTGAGACCTTCTCCCCAACCATTAAGAACGGTGCTGGTGCTCCGTACTACGGTCTAATTCAGTTCGGTGCTGCTGCTGCCAAAGATGCTGGCACTACTCTTGACGCTCTGCTCAAGATGACTGCTGAGCAACAGCTCGACTACGTGTACGCCTTCTTCAAACCGTACACCGGTAAGCTCAAGACCCTGAGCGACATCTATATGCGCATTCTTTGGCCTGCTGCTGTCGGCAAGCCAGAAGACTACGTGATCTTCGATCAGCAGGTCCGTCCTACTGCGTATGTTCAGAACAAAGGTCTGGACATCAACAAGGATGGTAAAGTCACCAAGGCGGAGTGCGCAGCCAAGGTCCAAGAAAAATACGTGCGTGGACAAAAGTTCATCGCTTAAGGAAAAGTCATGGGTGCATTAGCGAGTTACTTCCCTGCGATGGAGGAGGTCGAACAAGACTTCCTTAACGCCGGGTTACTGGTAGAAAGTCGTGTTGCTTCGGAACGTGCTGACGATGACGTAACTGAACTGGGCGAGATCCATGCTACCTTAGAAGCTTTGGCTGTTTCGATGGAAGCAACTCTGGAGGCCGATCCTTGGACTCCTGTCTTCATCAATCACGCACTAGATTCCTTCGGTCGCCGCACTGGCTTGAAGCTCCCTGTGGCGTCGTTGGAAGATGCTACTGTCACCATTTCGATGGAGAGCATTGGTGGCGCTATCAAGGCCATCTGGGATGCCATCGTCAAGGCAGTGAAAGCAGCTCTTAAAGCGGTGGCTGACTTCTTCCGTCGGATCTATGAACTGGTTGCTGGTAAGCGCAAGAAGATCGAAGCAGGTTTTGCTAAGGCCAAGAAAGAAGGTGACTCCACGCCTTCCAAGCTGGCTGACACCAACAACCTGTCGAAGGTCGCTGACGCAGAGATCGAAGCTTTCAAGAAGAAGCTCAAGACCCCTGAGTTGGTTAAGTGTCGCAAAGACCAATTGGTTGCACTGACTCCAGCGGCAGCCACAGTGATCGACCGGGCTAACATCTTGGATGGCAACCAAACCATCCCTAGAGAAGAGATCACCCACGGTGGTGAGGTCATCACCCTGGTGCGCCGTGAAGACGTCAAGCGCGCCAAATACGTCAAGCTCTGCCAAGCAGGTAATGACTTCATCGCTCACGCCAGTGTTGCCGGTATCTCGTTGGCTGGTCTGAAAGAGCATCGCTGTGAGATCAGTATCGCTGACGTTACCGAAGTGGTCTGGGAGTGTCTGTACCGAGGTAAAGAGATCCGCGAAGTAGGTAACAACACTTCGACAGCGGTTCAGGAAATCTCGAGACTGGCTATTGCAAAGCTGAAAGGATACTTCGCTAAGGATCGCAAGAACAATCCTGGCGACTTCCATTTCAGTAGCCAAAGCGACGCTATGAATGCTGAGGTGTTGGCCAAATTCGAAGCGATTCGCAACGAGTTCAAAAGGATCACCGGTAAGGATGGTTGGATTCCTGCTGGTCGACGTGTGGTTAAGTTCCTGGAACCCAAGAACGTTTATCACTTGTTCCCTGAGTCCAATGCGATGCCCGAGCTTGCCAAGTTCACCGAGAACGAAGTCTTGCTGAACATCCCAACTTGGTCTGAAGCCAAGAAGGCCTCTGATGGTGTAACCTCGCTGTTGATCCTCAACACGCAGAAGGACATCATCACCGTCATCAACATCGGCTTTGACCGAGCGTTGGATGAATGGAACGCAGCCATCAAGTGGGTTGGTGAACAAGGGTATGGCGACAAGACCCCAGTAGTCACCAAGTACTTCACGGACTACTGCAAGCTGTTCTTCACTGATATCCAAACTCAGTACAACCGTTTCCTGCGCTCACAACTGGCAATGGAAGGTACGGCGATTCAATGGGCTAACGTTCTGTCTGGCACCATGGCTCGTTTGGCTGATGCCAAATCTCTCGTTGAGGAAATTGCTTAACGGCATAAAGGGAGGGCCGAAGCCCTCCCGTTTATGCCCCTGAACTTCCGAGGAGCATCTTGACGAATTCCCATCCAGCCGAGAATACGCCACTAAGCGTCTCTTTATCCCAGGTCCCGAGTTCGGTATCCCAAGAAGTGATTACACCAATCACCACCATGGCCAACCCACTCACGACACCAACTGTTTTGAGTACGTTCCCCCCACGGGATGAGCTTGATTCAACCCCTTCTAAGTTACCGATGTCCATGGTCAGGATAGCGATTTGGACAGCGTCTTCCATCGCTACGATCTTCTCCATAACCCCTGAACCTGTATCGGTCAAAGCGACTTGTTTATCCTGAGGCAAGTGGAAGTTGCAGATCTGTGCAACCATACTGCCCCATGAATAGGTTCCAAGGGTTTGATTCCCGATGGTCCCCAGAGCACCTCCGATGTTCATTTCGCTTTCCCCTTTTCTGCGATGCGTGCTTGCGTGTCGGCAATCCACTGATTCAGATCGATAGTACGGATGTTACACGAACTGACGTTAGACGTCTGGCGCATGTAAAGTAGCCCTAGTACTTTCAACCGTTCTTCTACCGATAGCTTCAAGAACGCTTCCTTTGAAGGAGGCGGCTCGACTGAACTTAAAACCAACAGCTCACTTGGAGGAATCAGAAGCCTCTCTCTTTCCTCGTACACCGTTGTTGTAAGACTCCCACATGCCGTCAACGACAGCAGCGGAAACCCGATCAATAACAGCGGATGAACCACGGCTTTCAACAGGCGCTTCTTGAAGCAAAGTGGTAACTTCATGTTGCACCTTTTCTATTGCGACCGCTTGTTTAACGGCTAGCTCTCCCTGTGCCTTACCGTGTCCACTTGCGGTGTTGGTATCGATCTTGGTCTGTTCCCTCAAACCATCGATCTCGCCCGACAATCGCTCCCGAGTTTGCTTTAGTTCCTTGACCTCTTTACGGGCCTCGGTTAGGTTCTTTTCGGTCTGTGTATGTTTCCAATACAGACCACCCAAAACTATTACAACCAAGAGTCCTTGAAGGACATACTTCTTGAGAAACTCACCAATGATCAACATATCACACCACCTCTGCGCAACCAATCGATTAGCGACAGAATCTTGTAGTACCCTACCGCAATAGCGTCAGTGGAGTGTTCGTCCAGATCTTCGATTCTCTTCCCTGATTCGTTACGGTAGTTAGGCAACCGCAAGATCCCTTGCTGTACCTCTACTTTATTCTTGCTTTTACCAGGTACCCCGACCGCAATCTTGGCAGAGGGAGGGTCAACTGTATCGAGGCGCATGTTGATGTCGTAGTTCAGCAGTGCTCGACGAATGAACACTTTGCACTCGACTAATGCCTCGAAGGCTTGAGGGAATCGCCCTAAGAAAGGGGATTCGCAGATCACGCCGTGGGGACACCAAAAACGGAGCCAGTTAATCAGCTCTATTTCGTGGGAATGAAGCTTTGCCCAGCGAGGACCGTGAGTGTCGATGACGTCAGGGTACTGTCGACTGTTCCTTTCCCCACGCAGGGTGTTTGCATCTCGCAAGATGACCTCCCCTGTGAAGAGGTCAAGGTCTTGTACCGCAGTACCCAAGGTATCAGTCCCTGGGTCGATCGAGTTGACACGAAAGTATCGACTCTGCTCTGGGATAAACAACATAACCGTTAACCGTTGTTGGCACTCACGTAGTTGGAGTCAGACAACAGAGGTTCGGTAGCACCCAGTTCGATGTCCTGAGTGAAGCCCTTGTTGGTGAACGCCACGGAGTGGTGGGTGGTAATGAAGCTGGCAATCTGTGCGCAAATCACTTCCTTCATGTTGAAGGTGGTGTTGCCCGGACCTTGAACCTGTGCGTTTCTATCTACACCAGATACCATGCCGATTTCAGAAATTACAGCGTAGGCTTCGTTGTCGTAAAGAATACGGCAAGCGTTGATCAGTTCCATCACGTCTTCGGCAGTGAACACGAGAGTGAGGATCTGAGAGGTCGACAGGTAGTCGCCGGAGGTGGTGATCACACCGGTGTTCGACATGGCTGGCGGCTGAGGGTTCAGGTTGGCCAGAGTCGGTACGTAGTCTTCGGTTTCTTTCTGAGAACCGTTGACGATGGTGTGGGTAATCGCTGGCGCAGTGTTGGCCATCGAGATACGCTTGAGGTAGTACGCGAAGTAGTTCACGCCACCAATGTTGACCAGCTTACGCAGACCGTAACGCTGACGGGCCACAGGGTCAAGGTCGTTGTCGACACGACGCAGGACGAAAGGCAGTTGACGATACAACGCAGCGTCCCAAGCACGGTGAGGAATCGGACTGGTGTATTGAGCACCATCAGCACCTACCATGTTCTTGTGGCCACCGTTACCGATACAGTAGTACTGCATCGCAGGGCGTTCAGCGTCACCGAGTTTCTCGTCAACGAGAATACCGTGCTTCTCGTTCAGGGTGCTGTGTTCCAGAATGGTTGGTTTCTGGCCCAGCAGCAAAGAGGTTTGCAGCGATGAACCCCAGATGCTCCGGGTGATAGTCTTCATAGATGAGTTCCTGTGGATAGTTGCTAGGCCAAGCGTACGTAAGCCAATACACAATATACGGCGGCATAGCGGGCTCCCGAAGGAGCCCCTACACTTTAGGCATCCATCAGGGTGACATTACCCACGTTGCGAGTTGCAGCGAGGTAATCCAACTGACCACCATTCGGGTCCACAATCTTGATGAAGAAGCTACCGCCACCATTCGCTTTCGGTAAGAACCGAGGTGAGTTGTTGGCGATCTTCAACTCCAATACGCCCGCTACAGTCATGGCTTCGTTGAACGCCGTGGCGTCCGTAACAGCCCCAGCAGTAGTTGGGTGCAGCACGTCTTGCGCTTCGATGACCAACCCGTATTGGTTCTTGAGGTAGGTAGCCATGGTAGCGAAGGTGAATGGGTAAGCAGTCGTGAATGGGAACTCCACGTAACCTGCCAACAGGGTAGTCACGTTAGCCCGTTTCCACGTCACTGGAACTGTACCTTTATAACGACCCGGTACACCGCTGGTTGCAGTTACGCGAGCAGTCATGGTGCAAGTAACAGATTGTGCGTTACCGACGTAAGCCAAGTCCAGGTGAGCAACATCCAGATAGTGGTCGTTGTAATCCTGGAACAGTTTCACCAGCACGTCACTGCCAGTGCTCTTCAAAACTTCACTGAGTTCTAACACCGCAGTGCTCCTTAAGTCAGTTTGCTCAGGTTGTAGTGGATCATCAAACTACCCCTGAGGTTGGTGCAATATTGATCGTTGAGTTCAATCACGGCGATGTAGCCCATGAACACGTTGTAAGCCTGGTCGTACTTACGGTTGAACCCGTTGAAGATCACCTTAGCTCCGTAGAGGTTGTTCTTCGACGCACGGTTCACACACTTCCAACGGTTCTCGCCAGTTGCAGCCTCGTTGTTGAGGATGTAGTTGACGAAGTCTACGTCGGTGTTGTTGATGGTGAATTCGTAGTCGGTTGGGAACGCAGTAATCTTCGCTGGGTAGTTGTGACCATGGTACTGACCATTGTTCAACAACTCTGGAGGAGACTTGAACGTGATCGGGAACTCAGGCAGGATCTCTCCCAAACGAGAGCTGTAGTAGATCACAAGATCGCCAGCCACGTCAGTGCAATAGTGAGAAGACAGCTCAATAATCAGAGCTTTGGTTGCCGCACTGTTGTACGGAGACAGACCAATGTTCTCCACTCGACCATTGTACTTCACAGTCGCACCGAACAGGTTACGAGGTCCTGGGGTGTTCTGAGACTTCCACGTGGTCTGTACACCGATCGGTAAGTCACCATAGATGACATCCAGATACGACGCCAGAGTCACTGCATCGGTCACAGGACCTTTACGCAGGTTAACCAAATAGCTACCGTAGAACAGACCGTCAGTGAACGGCTTGCGATGGGTAACAAATGGTCGACCTTGGTTCTCTACCACATCCAGTCCACCAAGATCAGAAACCTTAGCCAGTGCTTCCAGAGAGTCACGAGGCAACAGGTTAACCATCATTTCACCCACCCAACGTTTAGAGCGAGGCGTGGCTCTGAGTAGATAACCGTGGGCGTTGGCAACCGTAATGATCTCCTCGTAGAAATCGTCACTGTCAAACACGTACCCGTACTCAGCAGCCAAGATATCAACCAGGGCGCTAGTGGTGGTGGGTAAGTCCAACGTTAGGTTGATCTTCACACCCTCAAAGAAAGTGCCTAAGTCCAACCGGTTATAGATGAAGATACTCTGACCTTCGAACGGTACGGGAGCAAACGGATCAAAGCTCTTGCGTACCTTAAGCGTTACTTGAGTCTGGCGTCCTGTTAAAGCAACGATGTCAGCAATCTGAATGATATCCTCACGGAGAGTCACATTGTTGCGGGCACCAGCAATCTCAAGCAAGGCTTTCGTAGGAGTCAGTTGAAGAAGACCGATCGTGTCAAGCACTGTCCTCACTCCTTACAAGCAAAAAATAAAAGGGCTTGCACATCCCCGAAAGAATGTGCAAGCACCCCGTTAAGGTCACTCAGATGGTTTCAATACCAAGCCGTCTAACCGGATGAAAGGTCGAGGAGTCAATACCAAGCCAGGCAGACGGGTAATCACTACCATGTCAGCCAGTTCGTTGGAATACTCAAAGCCTTCTACCTCAGTAGCAATAGCCAGTTGCTCAGGTTGTTCACCATACTCCAACCCTTCCATCAGTGGGATCAGCGTCAGACGCTCATCTTCAAATGGTGGGTAGTCGAACGCATTGAACTCCAACGCAGGCAGTTCTTTGTATTCGTCATACTCGAAACCTTCCATTACTGGATTAAGGTTCAGAGGTTTACGTGGAGCAGGGTAGTCAAACCCAGGCATCTCTCCGACCAATTGCAGGTCTTCTGGTTCTTCTGCGTAATCCAGACCAGTCAGATCAACTTCCAGCTCACGGACTACCAATGGTGCTGGATAGTCGAAGCCAGTTTGATCCTTAGTCAGAGCAAGCGGAATACCCAAGTCCTCGTATTGGAAACCATCCAGGTCAGGACGGAAATCAATTGGAGGTGGGGCTACTGGATAATCGAAACCATCCAGATGTTGCAGCTCAATCTCTACCTCACGGAACGGCGAGTATTCAAACCCATTCATCGTCATGACAACGATTGGCGGCACTGTAGTCGGACTGTAATCGAAACCAGCCAGGTTGACCTTGGTCAACACAGTGTCAATGTGTTTGTATTCCCCGATGTTGTGCGGCGGGTTCTCTGGGTACAGATACTCTGGTACTGGTGTCTTGTTAATGACGTCATCCAGATCCAGGGCCTTCACCTCAGGAACCGAGAAGTAAACCGTTGGGATCACATAACGAGTGTGGTAACGCGTGTAAGCATCCGAACCGAAGTTAACGGTTGGATCATAACCATCCCCGTGTCGCTCTTCTGAGCTAGTGGTCATCTCGAACGTGATTGAATCCAAGTCCGTGATGTCAACGTGTTTCCCTGTACCGCTCATGTCCTGCACGTACACGTTGGCGCTGTGTACGCGCATGGAACCAGCACCATCACCCGCTTGGTCACCCAAACGAATAGCAGACCAGTTCAACGCAATCATGTTCGATCCACGCAGCTCTTTGAGGAACTGTACGGAGTAGCTGCTCAGTTGAGAGAGCAGTCGAATCATCGCGGCCTGGAGTTCTTCCAGGGAGACGGTAACGTGGAGACTAGTGCCAGTGCAAAGTGCTAACAGATTGTTGTACAACAGTTCGAACTCAGCTTGGCCGAAGTTCGTCACGTCGATTTGATGTTCCTTTAACCATTGGTCGTAGGACATCTTGTCGGCTAAGTTGCACTCCTTCATCATGTACAGGTGGTTAGCAGCAGCTTCCGCTTGTCCACGTGAGACATGGTGTTCCTGCGTGGTGTACAGCCAGTTATGCTCTCGCCAAGCCGCGTGGATTTCCACACACTTGTTATAGAAAGCATCAACCGACATCACCTTATCGAGCACAGGCTGGTCACGCAACATCGCGTTAATCAACCCATCGGACACTCGTTCCTTCTCACAGATGTGTCGAACCTGATCAAAGGTAGGTAGCACTCGCTTACGAACAAAGAACGCGTCGATGTTCGGTACATAAGGCATCTCCTGTCCTAACGCCCTGTTGAGGGAATAAAGGAAGAGGATAAACGCATCCTTAGCATTCATCCACACCTGATCGCCAGTCAACGGGTTGTCGAAGGAGATAATGGTGGAGTAGAGACCTTCTGTGGAGAAGTATAACCAGTGGTTCAACAATACGTCAGAGAACGTGACAGCGTAGTCGTTACTGCGGTCGACCACGGAGGACTCGAGGACTTTGGTCTTGAGTCGGTTCTTCGGACTGTTCTTCATCAAGTCCGTAACGTTGCGAACTTCTCGATCGGTTTCATTGTAGTTGCCTGGTGCAATACCAGACTCACGTTCAACGATACCTTGGATAGTCCACGTGTCTACAGGGTTGCCACTGGACAGTCGAGACAGCTCTTTTCGCTTAACCTCAACAGTCGGGTACAAGTTGCCCGGTTGATCACTTACGTTATGATGTAGGTTGTACTCTGCTACAGGAAGCATCCTGAGCGTCATCACTTTATTGACCAACCAGTCGAACGTATCCTGCTTACCAGCGTTGCGCTGGATGTACAGAATGTTCCGGTAGAAGAAGAGCATCTGCTCTTTGGTCATGTGAGTGATGAACTGATCCAACCGTCCATGCGACGCTAAGTACTCGCGGATATGGAAGCTATGAACCTGCTCCGTCCGACAGTTCTCTAAGCGGGCGTTCTCGATGATTAGAGGCAATTCAATGTAGAGCAATGCCAAGAAGGCGGCCGGGTAAAGGTCGTCAACAATGGCGTACTCAGGAATGTCCCATCGAGTATAACGGGCGTCAATCTTTTCTTGAATCTGGTCGATCAGACCGGTTTCGTTCTCCTCTATTAAGGAGCTGTCAATCCAGAGGATCTTCCCGTTGGGGGCGTCAATCGCCGTTTGAAGGTCAACTGGGTTGAGGATACCTAAGATCAGATCTTCTTGGTCTGGGTATCGCTTCACCAATTCGTTGTAGTAGCGAGTCCCGTAGGCGTAAGCTCTCAGGGTATCGCGGTGGATCGCAAGCGTCTCGATGTCGAAGGAAATCTCTTGTCGAGTCTCCAAGGACACCACAGTCATCTTCGTGTCGGTGGAGTGATAACGCCCAGCTAAATTCAGATAGTACTTCCATGTCGTCGGATCGTCTACGTTGACGTATACCTTCTTCTCGGACAGACCTGTATTTATAGCGTTAGCACTCGCTTCACTCTTGATGACAATCGTTTTCGCCATCGTGAGGATGGAGTCCACGTAAAGTCTGTAGTAAGCGTTGGACACGTCACGGTCCTCCAATCAACTTTCTTAAATTGTCACTGGGAGCGGTATGTATGGGCCCTAACTATGACGCCAACCAGATGCAGATGCTGGGGCTGGACAGTCAAAAACGGCGTTTCGAAAAACTCGGGTTGTTCAAGAAACGTCCGTTGGCAACCGCTGTCGTAAGTAAGCTGGTGCGGTCCGGTACTGATGTACTGGACATCAACACCGGTCAGAACAATCGTGGCGGTGCAGACATGCCCACGTCGAGTTACCTGAACAAGGTCTCGGACACTACCGCTGGAAACGTCACTGATGCTGCCAACCTGTACCAGATGTTGCCGGATACAGAACTGGCCGAGCAGATCCTGGTTAGTAGTATCCTGTCTCCGAAAGACATGGTTACCACGGAACTGAACTACCTCTGCAATGAATCCTCTTTGAAAGGGGAAATCACAGGGGTCTTGCTGTCAGTGGTCGAAGAGTTTTTCACCAAAGTCTATAAAATAGATCCCCAACTGAAGACGATTCTCTCGGACGTTCTGTTCAAGAAAGGGTCGTACCCAGTCCTGATCATTCCTGAGTCCTCAGTTGATGAAATCATCAACGGCGACAAACCGGGAACTGGTCTGGAATCCCTCAGCGGGAAAGGCTCGGATCTGTTCAACTACAGTATTGGTATCCTGGGTGACTCCAGCTTCGAGAACGGCAAGAAGGTTCCTCGTGCTCGTCAAAGTCTTTCTATGGAAGACATGAACCAGTACTACACGCAGAATTTCAGGATGCTGCGTCCCCGCCTTAAGAAAGGTAGCTTCGATACCAAGATCACGGTCTCGGACAACCCTGACGTTCTCAAGGCACCGTTTGCTCACGAACTGCAACGTCGCCAACATCTGGCTAACACGTTCCGTAGTCGTGGCTTCGGTATGGAATCGCAGAACGAAGTTTCACGTGACGATATCCAGATGTCGTTCTACCGCCCACGGACCAACCCAATGCGTCCTGTGGTAGCGATGAAGACCAAGGACCAGCTTAAGCGTGCTACGGTGGGTCACCCACTGGTCATGCGTCTGCCCTCGGAGTCGATCATTCCGGTACACGTTCCTGGTTCGCCAGAAGAACACATCGGCTACTTCGTAATCCTCGACCAGACTGGTAACCCAGTCGTGAAGGCCAACCGTTCAGAGTACTACAACGACCTGAACATGAACATGACGATTAACAAGGACATGGCGTCCCAGTTGATCTCACAAGGCCAACGTACAGTCGAAGGGTATCAACAACGTTCTGACGTGGACACCGAGGAAGCGACTCGGATCTACGCACAGCTCGTAGAAGAAGACCTGATCGCTCGTCTGCGTAACGGTATCTACGCTGACAACATCGAGATCTCACGTCCTCTGGAAGTGTATCGCATCATGCTGGCGCGTACCTTTGCCAACATGTCCACTCAGTTGCTGTTCGTACCGGCTGAATTGGTAACTTACTTTGCCTTCGACTACAACCGTTGGGGCGTAGGTAAGTCGCTGCTGGAAGACAACAAAATCCTGGCTTCCCTGCGAGTCATGATGATGCTGTCTAACACCATGGCTGCCGTGAAGAACTCTGTTCCTCACACCGGTCTGAACATTACCCTGGACCCGACTGACCCTGATCCGTCTGGTACTGTGGAGAAACTGGTTCACAACTACACGCAGACACGTCAAGCTTCGTACCCGTTGGGTGCGTCGAGTCCTGTGGACATCGTGAACTTCCTCCAGAACGCAGGCGTTGACCTTCATGTAACTGGTTCTCCGGCTTACCCGGAAACCCGCATGGAAGTTGAAGACCGTCAACGTTCGGTAGCCAAGCCAGACACTGACCTCGAAGACAACCTCAAGAAGCAATTCTTGATGTCGCTGGGTCTGTCGCCTGAAACGGTGGACAATGGTTACAACGTTGAGTTCGCAGCTTCGATCGTGACCTCTAACCTGTTGCTGACCAAACGAGTGATGCTCTACCAAGATCTCTTCACTGAGCTGTTGGGTGAGTTCATTCGCAAGTACGTGTTCAACTCCGGTAACCTGCTCGACAAATTGCGCAAGGCTATTGAAGCCAACCGTAAACTGATCGAAGTAGACGACGGGGAAGAAGCACCAGAGACCGAAGCGATCCTGATGGAATTCGTTAACTCGATCGCGGTGTCCTTGCCACGTCCTGACTCGATCACTATCGAACGTCAGATGGAAGCCTACGACAAGTACGTAGAAGCACTCGAGAAGTGCCTCGACGCTTACTTCTCCAGCGACTTCCTGGACGGTACTGCGATGGGTGAACAGCAGGAGTCTGTGGATGTTGTGAAAGCAGCTATCCTTGCGCACTTCAAGCGTAAGTGGATGCGTGAGAACAACATGCTCCCAGAGCTGGCAGACTTGGCCACGTTCACCGAAGACGAACACCCGATGATTGATCTGCTCACTGAGCACACTCAACACATCGACGCTATTGGCGCCAGTATCCAAGGGTACATGGTCAAAGTAGCAGAAGCCCAAGACGCTCGCAACAAACTCACCGAAGCAGTAGAAGCCGACAAACACATTGAAGTAGGTGGCGGTGGTGGTGGTGATTACAGCTCAGACGACTCCAGTGGAGACGACGACATGGGCGGCGATGATGATGGGATGGGTGACGACGAGTTCGGCGGGGACGAGTTCGACATGGATGGTGACTCAGGTGGCGATGACACCGGAGACGATACCTCTGATGACGAGTCTCTCGAAGTAGATGACGCGGATGCTGCTGACGCTGCTGATGCAGGCGGTGACGGTAGTAACGATAATGGTGGGGATACCGATGAGGATATCGGTGAAGAGGGTTCGCCTGACACTAGTGGTAGCACTGGTACTCTGGCAGAATTCTTAGAGTCCACTAAGCGTAATCGTCGCGACAACGAAAACCCGGCATAAAAAAGCCAAAAAAAAGAGCCGGGGGAAACCCTGGCTCTTTATGCCGTCAGTGAACGACCCGTATGTCAGTAGCGCGACAGAACGCAGCCTGAGCATCACGAACAGCGTCTGCACCGCCATTGAAGCGTAGGATGCAGGTGTCTTTGATCATGTAGCCATCGATTGCATCGGTGTTGATGGTTGCACGCACCGCACGTGCTGTTTCAGCCACGATCGGGTTGCCAGGGGTACCAACCCCGTACAGGACCATGTACAGATCGTTGGTGTGGAATTGGTGGTCACGCATCGTAACGACGTAACCGTATTGGGTCTCGGCTTGCTTCTCACCAGTAGAGACCTTCTGGATTTCGAAGTTACCGTGAACGACATCGCCTTTGAGCTGACGGCCATCGAGTACATCAATGAGGGTCACCAGTTCATCGAGATCTTTCCCATGATCCCAGTTTTCCCACGGGGTATTCTTGAACATCAGGATAGTCAAAGACATATCGAACCTTCTTAGGCTTTTAGTTGAGGGCATAGTGGGAGCCCGAAGGCCCCCACTGTTGCTTTACAGCTTGGCGGTACGAACCAATACAGCTTTCATGCCCAAGTAGCCAGGCAGAACTTCCACCACGCGATCGTAAGCGTCTACGATGTAGTGACGGCTGAACTTCACCGACTGCTTGCCAGTACGCTCCAGGATCGCTGCACACGCAGCATGCAGATCTGGTTGCACGGAGGCTTTGACGATCTGAGCTTGCTCGCCGTAGATCTCTACAGCCCACGGCACGTGAGTCACAGAGAACTTCTCGTAGCGCGCCAGGATCGAGTTCACCTTGGCTTTGTTCTCGCGGGTCATCTGGTCACCCAATTTCTTGAGGTAGTCCCAGTACTCGTCACCTTTGAGAATGTTGCTGACAGCCTTGATGATATCCTCAGCACGCTCTTGGTTCAGCAGGGTCCACATCAGACCCATTTGATCTTCGAGCAATGCTTCACCCAGGGATTCGATGTCTGCCACGAAGTTTTCAATTTCGAGAGCATTACCGTAACCCAGGTTAACAGCCAGTGCTTCATTCACACGGGCAGTCAGGGCATCGTTCAGGATGTTGTACAGGCGAGCGGTAATCTGCTCACGTTCCATATGGTCAGCCAAGAACTTCGCTGCGCCCACAAGGGTTTGCTTCTTGGCCAACTCCAGCATCACGCCAATCATGGCACCATCAACCGACACTGGCTGCATTTCACGGAAGTAGTACTCACGTACCTTACCGTCAAAGTTGTCAGCACCGAGCTTGATGATTTCGTTCAGGCATTTGATCTCGGCTTCCCGGAAGGAATGTGCCTCGATTTCCGTCGGAATGATCTTCACCTCAGGATTCTCCACAGGTGTTTCGCTGTGGTCCTCAGGATCGATGACCACCTGCGGTTTCGCCAGATCAGCCACATCGCGCCAGTTGGTAGGCAGCACCGCTTTGGTTTCATCCAGTTGGTACGGCTTACGTTGACGGATCTCGTGTTGCAGGTATTCCATCTTTTCCATTTCTGCCTCGGAGATTTCCTTCACGACTTCACGAACGATGAAGGTACCGTCGGCATTGTTAACGCGAACGTGGAACTTCATGTGGGTGGTAGGGTCGAACGATTCCGGCCACGGGTTGTCCACAGACCAGGTGACATCCCAACCGCTCGAGTGAGCAGGACGGATCTCGTTCCCGTTTTGCAGACGCACGTAGTCGTAAGGACGTTCCTCGTTGACCGAGTTCATATCCACTGGACTTTGCAGTCCAGCGTTTCCGACGGTTTCCACTACCGGAGCCTCATTAAGTGGTTCTGGGGTGAGCGCCGCTTGAGCCCGTTGTTGTTCTACTTGTGCAGCGAATGCTGCTTGCTGTTTGTTGACGGGTGCTTGTTGCACGTTAGTGCCTGCCATGTCGTTGAACATTTCCTCGACAATGCTTGCGGGTTGTTCCGTAGGCTGCACCGGCCCTTGAGAACTACGCCCACGGGAAGCCACGAAAGCATTCGAGGTAGGAGCCGGGGTTTCCTGTTGCGCCTGTACCGGAGCAGGAGCTGCCCCGTGAGGGCGCAGGGCCGATCGTCCTTTGTACCCCGAGTTGGGGTTTTCGTCCATCGCATTGGCTTGCGCGATACTGCTTTGGGTGCCAGCGAAACGACCCCAATTGATATTGGGATTCCCAGCCGGTTGGTTGTTGTTGCCACCGTTGTACGGCCAACCAGTCCCATGGCGCGCCGCTTGGAACGACGAACCTTGTTGCTGCTGGTTTCCAGGCCAGCTATTGTTCTGTTGCTGGTTGTTGGGCCAACCGCTGTTATTGAACGACGATTGGGGTTGCTGTTGGAGTTGCTGTACTGCTTGAGCCAACGCTTGTTGACGCTGGAGCAGACGCTGGATCTCGGCTTCAATGCCGACCCCCATCATCTGTTTCAGAATCGGGTTGTTCTGCGCGATAGTCGCCGTGAAGCAAGTGGTGACCTCGTTTGCAGCATTCGCCACGATTTGTTCCTGCGTTTGACCTTGACTTGCAGGCAACTTTGACATTGCCTCAGCCAAACGCGTGGTGGTATCCAGCATCGTGTAGTACGTGTCGTTCTGCCAGGCGTTGTCCGACGCCATGTTGAACATGAAGCAACGCAGACAGTTCTTCTGCGCGTTATCTTGCAGCATCTTGATCACGTAACCGTTTACAATGGCAGGCCATTGGTTCTGGAAGGGGATCTGGTAAGGAGCCCCTTGCACATAGAACGTCGCGTTGGGTTCATTCGCAGAGTACGGCAGACCCTGGTTGTTTGGTTGGTTAAAGAACGACATCTTGGAGTAACTCCACCTAAGCGTATTTCGTAAATTGGATTCGTCGTTGTACGTTGTCGATCAAAGCACGGAACTTCTCGTTCCTCACGACACGATAGGAATCATCGTATTGAACGTAAGGCGAAATGCGGGTACGCCCACTCGGGCTCGCCTTAGGCAGGTTGTTATAACTGCCTACTTCAACAATCGACGAGTGCAACAATTTGGACGCATCTCCAGCAGAAGACTTCCCGCTGTTGCGACCGTTACCAGTAGCGCTGGTCTGTGGGACCAGGTTCGACGTGATCTTGAAGTACAGGTTATCTCCAGGACTGGAAACGCCTGCGACCTCGCCATGCTGCCGGTTGATTTTCATGATCGCATCTACAGTCAGATTCCGCCGTAGTGCATTGTTGATTTCCTCTTTAACTTTTGGTTTCCGTACCGCCTTTTGCAAAGCGAATTTGAAGTGAGAAATCGCCTTGTTGATATCGAACAAAGCGTAACGCAATACCATCAACTCCTTGTCGTACATCGTGGACTCGACGTTGTCCGACTGGATGACCATCTCTGAAAGCGCTCCAATGATGAACGCGAACAGTTGGTAAATGTCATTTGCGTGGATATTCTCACTGAGAAGGTCAAGCCGCGATCGTTCGTCCAGGGATTCGTCCAAAGACTCGATGTGGTTGTCAATCTCGTCTGCCAGCTTACCTTCGCTTTGACCTGGGCCAAAGATCAGGTGGCCGAGCAGGATGCGCCAGAATCGGGTGCTCTCAATGAACTCGGGTTCCACACGTTGCGGGAAATGATCCGTCACGTAGAAGAACCCTGCCACCAAACCGATGTTCTGCGTAGTCCAAGCCGTACGGCGAATTGCTAAGCGGATATTCGTTGGAATGTACCCGCTACGTCTAACGCCCCGAAGAGAGCGTGGGCAGATCTGCTTAGAGCCACAGATCAACCATTCTTCCTTCGGGTAGATGTCGTAGTTGATTTCGTCGGGATAACCAACGAATACATCAGTGTTCGACATCATCTTAAACGCCTGGCTTACCCCATACTTGCTGAAGAGGTAGTGCGCCATCGTGTGTTTCGCTGTGATGCGATTTCTGTTTCCAGTTCCCTGCGCAGGGTTTCGATTATAGACCGTGGCCCATGCCACGTTCGCCGTCTCGTTCCAACTGGTCTCCAGGTTTCCCTCGTCGAGATCATAAATACGGAACGTGTGATCCAATCGCTCGAAGGTAAGTTTCGTTACCTGGAGTGGAATAAAGATCGTGTTTACCCCGTAGCTGATTGCACGGTCGGCCAGCACTGGGCTGATCGAGAACGTACTGCCACGGATCGTGATCAAACCTGCCTGGGTCATGTAAGGCAAGTACATATGCGGTTCGTACATAGGTTCCCCATTGTACGTGAACCGATACTTCATCAAGAACAGATTGTTCCGCGCGATGTCGAACACCGGCTTCCCGCTCCGCTTTGGCGTGACCACGTTGTACTCTTCCTGAGGTGTACAGCGTGTGCATCCTTCGTACCGCAACCCTGGTGGGAAGCTCTTTGAGATACTTCTGAACAACCCATCCACGTGACGCTCAACAACCCGCATTTGCTCTACGGCGAGGCCTCTCATGACCTTTTCATTCATACGGGGAATGGCATTATGGTGAATCATGCCAAAGAGGTGGTTATCCATTGGTTGTTACGCCCTGTCTATCAGACTACCTACTTGAATGCTAGAAAGAGAGCCGCAAGTCCAGTTGCAATGGCGGGAACCCACTTGAGTAACTCCGAAGAATCTTTTCTCGCATAACTGCGCTCTTCGTAGTGATCTTTACGCTCGAGCGATGCCACTGCTCGAAGGTGTTCTACTCTTGTTTGTTCTTCTTTAAGTCTGGCACTAGCCTCGTTGATACGAGCTTCCTCCAAACGCCACCGGTGTTCCTGAGTCTTACGGTCGCTTTCCTCCGCGACGCGCCGTTCCTCGATGTTGCGTTTCCACTCTTCGTGTTCCTGATCTCTGGTGATCCGCTCCAACTTAAGACGATGTTCTGTCTCTTTCAAGTCGTGAGCGAACTGATCAAGTTCACGTTTCCTCTCAGCGGCGATGTCTCCCAATACCATCGCTTCCTCGTAGGACTTAAACATTCCCAAGAATTCCTCAGCTTCTGGGAAGGCGAAGTAATCAGACCTAGGTGCTCCAACACCCCCATGTTCGGATACAGGCGCGGTAGACGCCCGATAGACACCGGACTTACGTCCAGGATCTTTCGTGGGTTGGACTAGGAAGATTTCTTTGTTGATGTTAATGAAACGAGGTCCGAAGATGTCTTCATTGTCAACAATCTGTAGGAAGTACCCCACTGCTCCCACAGTGTTGATCGTTTCGTTGTTTGCTACTAGGCGGTTGCGAATACCTTCATCGCTGAAGGGATGGTGCGGGACATAACCCCCTTGCATCGTGGAAACCACGACGTCAAGGTTAACAAGGTATAATGATCCTCCAGATGCGGCTACATCAGCCTCATCTACACCGTAGTCCACTTGGGCATGACACTGCCCCATTCGCTGTCGCACACTTCCCTGCAAGACTGCGTCCCTTAAAGCACGCATTCCATCAGAGGTAGCATTTGATAGGCGGTCTACGTCAATATTTACACCGGACCGATACTTGATCGTGTATCGGACGATGAACTTGTTAAGAGCCTTCACATTCATTGGCTGAATGATCAGGGGCATTCCAGAACGGTCAACTAACGTAACGGGGGTACGAAACCCGTTATAAAACTCCTTCTCTATGGAAAGTTGCGCTCCCGGACCTAATTCAAGCACGCCAGGTACTTCGGTCAGGTGAGCTTCTCTGTTTATCAGTTGGTTGTTGTGGATATATTGGCTCATAGTTTCACACTGAGAAAGGGATAGCATTTGTAGATTTGTGTGAATGGCATTCCTCTGTGATTGTACACTTTGATAATATACACTTGAAATGACTTTGAATAGACGGCATAAAAAGAAGGAAGTCCTCCTGAGCCCGAAAGCCCAGGAGGTTTCCTTTTGAGTCCCCACTTAAAGGACACTCCTCAGGAGCCGAAGCCCCTAAGGAGGTGTTACCAACCGAAGACCATCAAGTCTCGTGGTTGTGACAAGCTCGGCCAACGTTTTTCGCTTATTGCTCTTGAGTGGCAACAACGATTTTGTTGGTAAGAACTTTATCCAACCCCTTCACTTTGATGATGGCCATGGCAGGGAGGTGGTTGATGTGCAGGTTACGCGGTTGCACCATGGCTTCCGGGTAAGTACCGCCATCACGTTGAACCATCATGCTGGAAGCCAGCTCAGGAATCCACGCGTGCACACCGAAGGTGAGCGGGTCGATGCCTTCGGATTGGCCCATGCGGGTCAGACCGATGATGATGGTGTCCTTCATACGGAAGTCGAAGGAGGACTCGATTTGGTATTCTGGGAAAGCAATACCGAAGGTGCGGCTGTCGCCGACGACCATCAGGTGACGCTGGAGAACCACGTCGGTACCGATCAGCAGCTTCGGCTGTTGCGAGCCAGTTACGGCAGCGTTCAGCGCAGGCTGGTAGCCGGTGTCGCGGTACATGCGGTAGGACACGTCACGGATGGCGTTAACCAGGATGGCGTTGATGTCTTGCGCACGGTCCATGTCACGGATGGAGTTGATCTCTTGCTCCAGATCAATTTCCTTCTCTTCGAAGAAAGGCTTGATCAGGAAGCGACCAACACCTTCCACTTCTGGGATGGTGTCTTGACGCTTGACGGCCTTGGCGTAGGCCTTCAGGGTTTCTGCGTAGTTCAACAGGCGGGTAACCGCGTTGTTGGTGTTACGCACGCGCACGGCGTTGATCAGCATTTCCAGGTCGCGAGCGTCGCGGTTCGAACCGGCCGGGGAAGGCGCGGAGATCGGAGCACCCAGCGGGATGTGGAAACGGAAGGTGCGGTCGTTGGTGTCCAGCAGCAGACCACGAGTACGACGGTTGCTGTTGGTACGAGCAGCTTTCAGATCGTAAGCAACAACGGCAGCGCCTTTCAGCGAAGCAACGATTGGAGCACCAGCGCCGGAGACCAGGCTGATTTCTTTACCGTCGGCACCGACGATGGAGTCAACAGTCACAGGGGAGCTGTACACACGGCCGTTACCGAGCTGAGTGTCGAAGTCGCCGTTCAGGTTGACAGCCAGGCGCACGGTCACGTTGGCAGCGGTGATGGCAGCCAGCAGAGTAGGTGCAACGCCAGCGGTGGTGAGGGTGTCTTTGTCCAGGACCAGGTCAGCGGTCTTGAAGTTCAGGTTCATCTCACGGTTGGCGCCTTCAACCGACTTCACGAAGTGGCTACGAGCCAGACGTGCAGTCACATACTTCACAGCTTCGCCGTCGGCGAGCTGGATGTAGATGTTTTCCAGACCGATCGAGTTGTCGATCGCGTCGGTGTGGTCGATGATGCCAGCGCCGATCAGGCCAGGGTGTTGGGACAGACCCAGCAGGTTCAGCTCAACGTTGATTGCCAGCGGGGCAGTCGGTACGTCGATGTTGCTGATGCGGCGAACAACTGGGGCTACCAGTGCTTCGTCGATGAACTTGTCTGCGTTGCCGCCGTTGGCGAGAACGACAGGAACCAGGCTGGTGGATTCGTCGGCCAGGATTTTGTGGTCCATGGCAGCTTCGACCAGGTTCTTACGGTTCCAGTCAGTCACCTTACCGGTGTTGCTGTGCTGGATGGCGTTGTGAACCAGGGTACGACGAACGGTGATGTCCAGGCCGCCTTGCTCTGGCGGTACGACGGTGGTCGGGTACCACATCTCGGAGAAGCTGTCCTGTACGGCAGCTTTCACGTTGAAGACGATGGAGTAAGGCAGGAACTTGGCCAGCTCACGTTCGTCGAACGATTCCAGGGATGGGGTGTCACGGGTGTCAACGACACCAGCAGCGCCGCTCGAACCGATGTCGACGACGTTGTCACCGGAAGCCTGGGAGCGCATGGCGACTTCGGCGTATTCGGCCGGGTTACCAGCAGCCATGGCAGCGATCGCACCGGCTTGCAGTTGGGTATCGGTCAGATCTTCTTCGCCGTCTTCACCAGCTTCACCATCTTCCAGGGAAGGGCGCAGCGATGCGAAAGCGTCTTTGATCTCACGGCCGATGTCTTTGGCGCGGCGATCCAGTTCTTGGAACTGGCCGTCGTCCAGCGACTCCATGGAGATCAGTTGACCGGTGATGTCTTTGGAAGCAACGTCGGTGCCTTGGGCCGCGATGGTTTGACGCAGGGCAGAGACGACGTTGTTCAGAGGCGAACCAGCAGAGCCTTTGAATTTCAGGAATGACATATCGATGTGTCCTTTTTACTTTCACGAAAGTACAAGTGGGGTGGAATCGGCACGCTGCCTTAACCAGTTGCGACAAAACAACGGTTCGGTTATAGCTGCTATATAATTAAACATTTACAGCAAACCGATGTTGCAGAGTCATTGAAACATAAAATACGTATTTACGTACTTCAAGGTTTACCGAGAGAACTTAAGTACTCCCGGAAGAAGTCGGAGCGGGCGACGTTGGTCAATCCACAAGCGATAACCCAGCGGGTCATCAACTCGTCGAGGAAGGTCTCTCCGTTGACATAGGGAGATTCGCCCATCTGTCCTAAGATAGGTGTAATAACTAACGTATCAGATTCAACTGATTGCACACAAAGAGTGTACTCATCGTTAGTTGCATCGTCACGACCAAGCCATGCTTCATCAGCATTGAAGCCGTTGGCACCCTTGGCACGCAGGTAGTCAACGATCTGACTGATCTTGCGATACCTATCTTCTGAACCCTTCGGAGGGTCACACAGAAGCAAGGTGCAAGTCGACGGGAAGGTCTCCGCAAAGGCACGAGTGAACAGTGCTTCACGCTTCTCATTGAGCAGGACATATTTGGCTACATCCTCAGGGGATAGTATAGCCGTCAACTGGTGGAAGTCATTCACCGTTGCCAAATCGACTTTAGCGTATTCCAAGGCTCGCTTGAGCCAAAGGGGTACCAAGACTACTCTCATTTATACAGACTCCGCGTTAGGAAAACCGTGATGGATGAAAAACTGCTATTGATACAGGTGATCACACTCCTGTATCGAGAAAGCCAACTAGAGACTCGGAACTCAAACTCGAGCGAGCTGGCTGCCTCAGTTGTGGCCACTGTCCGTATCCCAGAAACGGCGATGGAGGCCGATCGCGGACGTGAATCTCTCAAGGCTTTGAAGAACACCGCATCAGCGATGATCTCTAATCCCCCGAGCCAGGATTATGACAGGACTATCCTGCTTCAAAAGATACGTGTAAACGTTGGGGACGAGGACGAACTGTATCAGGCCTTCGAAGCTGCCACTCACCCCATTGACAATGAGGCTTGGCTCAAGAAAGCAATCTTAGAGTATCGTGCTGAACTGAACGCGTTCATGAACCGTTTCCAGATCACCGACATTCTTAAGCAAGCTTATTCGGCTTCGACCTTTAACCCACATGGTGTTGACTGGAAGAATTTCGTCCACGATATCATGGGTAGCCTCGAACCACTGGCTCAAACTCAGACGGTTGAACAGAACCCTGCAATTGTAGGCTCTGTAGACCTCGATGACGATGAAGCAGTGATGGCCCTGATGAACCAGGCACAGGAAGAGCTATCGACCGCTGGTGTGCTTCGTACGGGCTGGCAGGGCGTTAACGCTATGTGTGGCGACCAAGACGGCTTCCGTCGTGGTGAGTTCATTCTGGTAGGTGCACTGCAACACAACTTTAAAACCGGCTTTACACTGAACCTGTTTAAACAGTTCGGCTTGTACAACCGACCGTACATGCGTGACCCGTCGAAGAAACCACTGCTCCTGCACATCTCCGCAGAGAACAACCTCATCGACAACGTTATGCAGCTCTACGTCTCTATTAAGGAGAACGAAACAGGCGAAGCAGTATCGATCCGTGGCGTGGATCAAGCAGAAGCTGCTGCGTACGTTAAGAGCCGCATGATGGGCAACGGGTACCACATCCGCATGCTGCGGGTAGACCCATCGATGTTCAGCTACCGCGACCTGTTCGACTTGATCACCAAGTACGAGTCGGAAGGTTACGAAGTACACGCTTGTGTGTTCGACTACCTGAACATGATCTCGAAGAAGGGCTGCCAACAAGGTCCTCACGGCTTCGAGACTCGCGACCTCGTGCGTCGTGTGCGTAACTTCACTGCACCCCGTGGCATTACCTTCATTACTCCCCATCAGCTCTCCACGCAGGCTAAAGAGCTGGTACGGCAACAGATCGAGAACTTCGTTCAAGAGATTGCTAACAAAGGCTACTACGACTCCTGTCGGACTGTCGACCAAGAGGTGGACATGGAGATCTCGATCCACATCGAGAAATTCAACGGTGAGTCGTTCCTCACGATACAACGTGGTAAACACCGTAAGATCACAATCACCCCTGAGAAGGATCTGTACTGCGTCCTCAAGTTTGAGAAGATCGGTAACATCCCTGATGACTACGGTAAAGTGAACCGCACCTTGAGAAAGGTTGGTGGTCGGCCTGAGTCAGATGGTGGCAACGCCAATGTCTGGTGGGACTCGCAAGAAAAAGAAGCAGCATAGCCAAAACGAGCAAAAAAAAAGAGTCTAACGCGGACTCCAGAGTACAGAGACCCGAAGGTCTCTGTACTCACCCTTTATGCCCCTTCTTTACCAAGCTTCATGTGCAGGGCGAAGTATGCCTGGCGCACAGCGTCTTCCAACGTGTGAGACCAGACCGTAACTTCTTCATCGTCGTCATTAATCGGCAGACAGGTGATCTGTACAATGCGATCGACTTCCAACATTGCCTGAGCCACGTCGTCGGAGATCCCAGCGATCGTTTGTAGATGCTCGATGGCATCTTCAATAGTCGTGTTGGGAGCATCACGGTACTCGTTAACCAGGATGGTCAGAGAACCCGAGGTGAGATCCTGGATGTCAGCCAGCATCACTTCCAGAGAAAGCTCAGGCGCTTCTGGAGCGCTGTTGTCCATCATTCTTCAGCACTCGCTTGACGGACTACTGTCGGACGCATGAAGATTTCCTCGAGGTAGTCGTTGGTTTCCTCAGCTTCTTCCAGCGAACCGGAATTGCAGAGGTAGTCCAGAACGCGGAAGGTGACATGGAAGGTATCGCCACCAGGCTTACCCTTGACCACATAACCCATGCCTTGCAGCTTCTTGATCATGCGCCCGATGCTGACGTCACGGATGCTGTCGGTCTTGGTCAGACCCCGCAGTTCAGCACGAGTGAATTCCAGGGTGATGTCGTTGGTGACGCCGAGTTTGATCAGCAGTTCAAAACGATCACACATCTTTTTGTTAACGTGGTCAGCCAGTGCTTTGGTGCTAAGAGCCATTGTTACTTTCCTTCTGAGGATTTACTTCTTCGGTTCAAGGACAACGTATTCGCTGCCCCGTTTCTTTTTCAGGGTGTAGTTCCCTGGGATGAAACACAGGGCTTCGCTGGTGCTGATTGCTTTGCCCCGGCGAGGGACTGGCGTCGGTGTATCAGGGACAACCTCGAGGATCGCCGTGAACGTACGCATCATCGCCCCTTGAGGCAACAACATGTAGTAGGTTTCTCGAAGGGTGCCATGGCGCGGTGAGTGAGAGCTTTCGCTTTTCACCCATTCGTTACGAGGGAACTGTTCTTCCTCGTAAGTTTCACTGGACATTACGGTTTGCCAGCAAAGTGTGGTTCCAGAATCCAGATTTCTTTTTCGTTCTCGGTGCCGATGTCGCCGTCTTTCACTTGACGGATCTTGACGTTCGGTACATAGACCATGCTTTCGCCGATGATTGCTTTGTCACCGTGGACGCCGTGGTTGGCATACGTGGTGTTCTTGACGATGGCACCGTAGCCTGCGTCGATTGCTTCGACTTTACATTCGTCGTTTTTGGAAAGGACTTTCCAATGATGATTTGGATGATTAACTGGGTTTTGCATATTCGCCTCCTAAGGACTAAGTTTATAGAGAACAGTTTTAGATTAGTCTAATCTGTTCACCTAGGTAATATACACTTGAGATTTATTTCATTCAGTATCTTTCTACTTTGTCCCTGTATGTCCAGAGTTTTGTAATTGCTTACATACCTGCGCTACTTTAATGAGAGCGATATGATATCGCCTCAGGGGAATAATAATCAACAACGCAACTAGGAAAACGTACCAATGGAAGCGCATAATGGCGAGTCCGGGGGAGCACGTCACCAAGGAGCAAGGTGGCGTCCATGGAATCTCGCATCGGTACATTAGCTGTAGATACACCCGCAACAAAAACTATAAACGCTGTATCGCCCCTAACGGGATGGCTTACTGATAGATTGGCTTTGGCGGTTGCAAGCTCATCAATGCTTCGACACCCCCTTCGCTACGTGGATCTGAAACACCGCGTCTGTGAACCAGCAACAGAAGATTGTCTCTTTGTCGAGTCGCCCATCGGGCACCACGAAGGAATCGTTCTGTCTATTCTGTCGGGTCCGTATCATCCGTTGCTAAGGCAAGTTTGTACAAATACCCGTAATTATGTGAGAGAGTTCCTCGAACTTTCACAACCGGTGTTCCCGTGGCCAATGGGCATAAAAGCCCAAATGCACTAGCATCCTTCTTCGGAGGGATGCTAGTGCAGTCACGGTTCTTTATGCCGTCAGCTTCTTTTTAGGGATGCCAGCGTGTGGGAACAACCGCAGGGTAGTTGTGTACCCGTAAGTGTTACCACTGTAACCGTGGGTCTTTGGTAAATGTACCTCGAACACTGTAACACCGCACTCCTTGAACTTACGCTCCAAATAGGAGCCCAAGGAGACGATGAGGTCAATCTCTTTGTGTTCTGCGACCGAGTGTAGGTTGCCGTTCACCTCCATGTGGAAATATTGCTTCCGTGTTGCAAAACCATCAGCCTTCTGGTTATAGGAGAAAAACCCTACAGCGTCCATCCCCTGGTGATTGGGGGCTTCTGCTAACAGAATGATTTTGGTGTTGTCGGTTAAAGCCAGGCCTTCTCTACGCTCCACCGCTGCTTCAATGGTTGCCATCTCTCGTACTCCATATCCCATTGATGACAAGAGAAACTCGGGGAGTTTTCTATTGTGTTAAGTGTTGGCAGTTACACCTCTGAAGTTTTGTTATTGGATGTTTCCTGCCGCGCGACGCTGAGCACGTCACACAATACGGGGTTTATGCCGTGAGTTGGCGCTGAGCCCACAACGACTCTTGTTCACGCTTTGCCGGATCGTTAGATGGCTCGGTGACATTGAAGGTGATCTGGTACAGCTTAACCGCGTTGTAGATGGTGTATGCGGTCGTTTCAGGCACTTCGAGTACCTTCATAGCCTCAAGCAGAACCAGATCCGCCTGTGGCCTTGAGATACGTTTTGGCAAACCATCAACGGTAATCGACAGATACTCACAGAGCATGTCGTGTACCACAGCAGCCTGACCATAAGCACCCCATGGTGGAATGATTGACCAGAAGGCACGAGGTACAGAAGCACCGTCCGTCAGATAGCCCGCAGGAACGTCGATCCATTGATTGCTACCCTTAGTCCCCAGGTAGTAACGAAACCCCTTCATAACGCGCCAGTAGTCCTTACCGAGGCGTTTGCTGGCTTCATGATCGTACGTCACCAACAGTTCAGCATCAAACTTTGTAAACCCTAGCAGTGTTGTCATGTTAGCCCCATGCTTTATATAGCTCGTACAGGCTCCAGCCCACTACGACAGTGATAAACAAACTATGTCCCCAATAGAAGCACAAGTCCCGTTTCGACATGGAACTTACCTCAAGTAAATAAAGACATAAGAATGGGGCAAAAAAAAAGGGAGGCCGAAGCCCCCCTTTAGTCAATGTACCGTAGTCGGCGCGTAGAACACACGCTCACCCTGGCGATATTCCTGCAAGTGCAGGCGCTTCCATGGGATTACATTGCCAGCTTCCATAGCTTCCAGAAGCTCAGGGTTCGTGTTGTGCAAGGAGATCGGATTACCGTATGGCTTCAATGCCTCGAGCAACGTCGGATCAGTCATGACCTCGAGGGATACCTTACGACGGTTTTTAACCTCACGTGAGGTTGTGATACGGTCGATCAATCCAATCTGCTGGAACTTGATGTTGAAGTACACATATCCACCGGACGCCTTTTTCACAGCCACGTATGGCAGGTTAGGGTCGAATGCACCGGTTTCAATACCTACGGGAACTGCCACTTCACGGCGCAGACTAAGCAGGTTCATCTTTTATCACCTTTCGTTTCAATACGTTAATGTCGAATTTAGATTCCTGTTTGTGGGCAATGTTCACCCACTCCAGGGGATTCCATTCGGGAAAATACGTATCGCACTGATGTGTATCGTGGAACTGGCTGAGTACCATTTCGTCAACCAGATCCTTTTCCAACACTTCAGTGTATAGCTGTGCCCCTCCAATCACAACGGGATTACCTAAGGCAACCCCGCTTGCACGACTCCAATTTTCCCTTACGGCGTCAACGAGCTGGAACGCATGTTCCAAATCGCGAGCCACATACAGCCCGAAGCGCAGGTAGTCCCTGACGTAGTCTTTCCTCGACAATACGATCAGGGCCCGGCCTGGTAGCAACGGTTGTTGCTCACTGCTCCAAGATTGATCCTCGGGCAGCTTCTTGCGCTTGATCAGGGAGTCGACGGTTTTACTCCCAGCGATCAAGATTCTCCCATTGGTATATTGAAAGAAGGACTGCAAATCCTCCTTCGATTCCCACGGGAGATTATTATTGAGTCCGATGCCCCGTTCAGCATCCATCGCCGCTATCAGATTCACTTTCATTCTTTAAAGCCTCAAGCTCCGCTACCTGGTTTGGAGGTGCGTAGTAAAATGTAGGAGTCTCACGGTCTTCGGAGACCAGCTCAGTCAGGAACAATGGTTCGTCCTTCTTGAGTTCAAGACCCCAGTGTTTAGGGGCACCGCTAAAGCCATACTTGTGGAACATCAGAATGTCGGCTGTAACGATAACCGGTTCGTGACGAACCTTGATGCTGTGTTTGGTTGGATCGTCGGCCCATACTTCTATTTCATACGGCACGCGAATTTCTTTATACGCATCCCACAGAAGGCTACGGCAAATACCCGACCACAATTCTTCTTCGTTGTTACGAGCCCAGTGGTAGTCTTCCTCGGTTTCGTACCGCACAATTACCGGGATGACTTCTTCTTGGTTGATTACCGCCATACCGCAGAACGCATCACGCTTACCAACCTCGGCAGCAGGCAGCGCGTAATACAAGTAGTCTTCGGCGATCAGGAACAATTCTTTCACAGAGTCCGCATGGGTTTTGCGGTCCATGATGGGTTTGAGGATAGCTCGCGCTACGATGCCCTCAGTTTGTTTCCGCTTGGCCATCTTCAAGGCTTTCTTCTGAACTTCTTTGAAGCCATGATTTTTATTGACCAGAGCCAGGATCAACAGGGTGCTGAGATCGTCAAACTTTTCCACGTTTACTACCTTAATATGTCTTAGCTCTTCTTAGAGCAGGGATTAGAAGGGGACCCGAAGGTCCCCATGGATTTAGATCTTTGCCAGCCAGTGATCACGAGGAACACGGACAGTCGCAGAATTGACATGACCACCACCGCCGAACTCTTTTGCGATCAACTCGCAATCGAGTGCATCCGGGTTTTCTTTGGCCGAGTTGAAACGCAGCACACGAGCGTCAGGTGCATCGAAGTAACTCACGACCACCGGATGGGTCCGGGTGAAACGATCGTTGAGTTCGCTGTACAACGGCTTCGGACAATTGAACGCCAAGACTTTACCTAGGTGGAAAGCCACGTCGTCATTCTCATCCAGGATCTCGGTGTTGAAGTCGATCTCCCGTTGAGTATTGTCCATCATCCAATCGAGCAGTGCCCGATCACCTTTCATCAGGATTTTACCCATGGCGATCAGCTCATCGGCTGGCAACAGCGCCAGAGCTTCCCACTGGGCCAGATCCAGGGTGGTGTCGCCCACCAGGTATGAACCCAGAGCACGATTGTACTGACGACTACCGGAGATCTGGAACTTCCACAGGTCGACATCCGCCGACATTGTGACCATGGTTGGTTCCGGCGTTGACGCGCCGTTGAAGAACTTCCAGGACAGTTGTGCACCCGACTCGTAGATGTCTACGTACAGCTTGAGGTTAGGTGGATACACTTCGTACGGCATCGCACCGAGGTACGGTTCGTCGTACTCCTGTGCAATGTTGAACGCTTGCTGTGCCTTGCTCTGTTCGCTATTCAGAGCGGTGTACATTTTCTCGGTGGACTTGTGGTGGTCAATGACGATCACCAGTTCAGCCACCTTACACAGATCACGCAGAACCGAGATCGGATAAGAGAAATCCAGAATGTACAGGATTTCACCACGTTCGATTTTCGGTGGAGCGTCGCCGTATTCAGCCGAGATGAAGGTTGCATGGGGGAGTCGCTGACTTGCAACCCATGCTGCCGTCATTCCGTCTACGCAGTTCCGGTGGTAGACCACCGTTGTTTTTGCTGCTTCAGTCATATCCCCTCCTAGGGACTTAAAGATCGACGTCACGCCATTCACGCGTAATTCCCCCGATTTCGTGATCCTGGGTGACGTACATCACCGAGATGTCCGGTTTAGTCGGGTGATGAAACCCGAACACAAAGTACGGACTAATGCCCATATACAACAGCGTATCCCCATGTTGGCGAGTACGCTTTGCAACCTCAACGCCAATAATGCGTTCAGGCCACTGTTGGTGATGAAACTGACCGACTGTACAGTCCACGGCGTGTTGGCCCAACTCTGGGATAGCCGCTTGGTTCTGACAGTCAGCGAAGAACACAGGACGGTTGTCAGGTGTTACATAGCCGAATTCAATGTTGGGAATGGCCAAAGCTCCCGCCAATGTATCTTGGGCTTCCTGAAAACTGTCGTGTACATCGCCGACTTGTCGGATTAAGCGCTTGGTTGTTGTTCGCACAGGACTGCATGCTCCATCGGATAAGTCTCAATATAGGTAGTCAACAACCTGAGCCACAGCCAAGGGTTATCAAATCCAGGACTGTAGCCCGCACCACCCGGCGCAGGGAATTGGGTCTTGACCCTGAGGAATTCCTCGTACAGGTCTTTGCGGTACTCCAGGAAGATCGTCTTCGAAGCCCGGTGGAAATGTATCTCCAATCCGGTAGCCTCAATCCGCTTGAAGTACAGCGTGTACGCTTTTCCATCCACCGTCACAGCGCCACTGTGCACGTGCTGGTCCCTGAAACGCGGGATCAAAAGTTTCTGGACAAGCTGCGAGAATAAGAACGACGTCGCTGCCGACAAAGTCTCAGTTGTTTGCATGGCACGTTCCATCAGGTATACGTTTGTCATTGTTCGGTTCCCCTTGCATGGCGGGGCGATCAAAGAAATCACCCCCAATGAATGGTACTACCGCTCCAGACAGCACGCCGTCCAGCAATTTCTTGTATGCTGGCAGGCGCTCCTTGAAGGTTCGAACTCGGGTAGCACCACCACTTCTTCCGATGTGGTAATCCGAAATCACTACCGTACCTGCCGGATCAAAGAAGTCAGCTTCGACATCAATGACCCGACTTTCCCTTGCAAACGGCATGGGTTGTCTATTACGACCACCCATGTAAACCTTTTTCTTCTTCATCATTATCCTTCCGTTCGATTAGATGCCTGTAGATCCAGGACAAACTTATCGAAGTCTATCGGGTTGAGGACTTTGACATCCAGCTTCTTAGCCTTGTCAAGTTTAGAACCTGCCCCTTCACCAGCAATGAGGCAAGTGGTTTTCTTACTGACGTCGCCTGAGACTTTTGCCCCCAGCTTTTCCAGTATGTCTTTTACATCATCCCTCGACTTCCCGTCGATGGAGCCAGTGATCACCCAGGTTTGACCCTGGAGTGTGCGACCTTGCTGTTGGTACAGAGGGTTAGACTCTGGTTCCAACTGGTCCAACAAATCCCCCACGATTAGACAGTTGTCCGTATCCTGAAAGAAAGTTACGATGTTGTTAGCGGTCTCTGGACCGATGCCTTTAATGGCCAGCAGGTTTTTGATATCCCAAGACGCCTCAACCAAATCCCCCATGTTCATGAAGTTTCTGGCCAAGTCTTTGGCAGTTGACAAGCCAACCTCAGGAATCCCCAACGAGAACAGAATACGGTGGAACGGAACCCCACGCGCATCCTTAATACAGTCAACGGCGTTCTTGGCTGAGACAGACGCAAACCCCGGTAACATAAGAAAGTCCTTCGCTGTCAACTTAAACAGGTCGGCTGGTTTGGCAATGAGTTTCGCCTCCAGTAGATTGTCTAAGGTTTGTTCAGCCAGGCCGTCCATGTTGAATGCACTACGGGAAACCATGTGTTCAAACCGACGTAGGCGTTGTGCAGAGCAACCCCAACCCGCTGGACAGATAGTCAATGATTCCGTGACCTTCTGGAGCGGAGTCTCGCACACTGGACAACAGGTAGGCAGTGTAATCGGGATACGATTCTCAACCTGCTTCTCTACCCGGACAATCTGCGGTACTACGTCACCAGCCCGACGGATACGGATCTGATCGTGGATACCCAAGCCCAGGCGTTCGATCTCATTGAAGTTGTGGAGTGTAATGGAGGAAACCGTTACACCACCGCAGGAGACTGGAAGGATCTTGGCCACTGGTGTGATCTGTCCCGTACGCCCCACTTGGAACACCACTTTCCACAGGAAGCTCAGGGCTTCTTCTGCGGTGAACTTGAAAGCCACTGCCCAACGGGGTTCACGACTACGGAAACCCAAACGATCTTGGTCTTCGTAACGGTTGACTTTTACCACAGCCCCGTCAATGTCGTGGTTCAGGTTAGGTCGTAGGTTTTCCAGATGAGTGATTTGGAACCAGATCTCATCTAGGTTATTACAAGGCCAGTCATCAACGCAGCGGAAGCCCCACTGTTCCAGTTGATGTTGGCTATGTAGATAAGTCTCGCCTACACGGTTCATTTCACCATACGCACGGAAAGAAAGTCTGCGTTGCCGTACAATTTCAGCATCGAGCTGACGTAATGTACCGGCTGCTGCATTTCGGCAGTTAGCAAACTCCTGCTCACCGTCACGCTTACGTTGCTCGTTGATTTCTACCAACGTGCTGCGCTCTAGGTAAACCTCCCCACGAACTTCCAGCTCATTTGGAATGTTGTCCCCTACCAGCTCCAGCGGAATGTCCTTCACAACCCGCAGGTTATCGGTAACGTCTTCCCCAATCCCCCCGTCACCCCGAGTTGCCCCCAGAGCTAACACCCCGTCAAGATAACGCAGAGACACAGCCAACCCGTCCATCTTTTGGCCGACTGTATATAAAGGAACGATTGGAGCCTTCTTCTCTAGGTGCAGAGGAATCCCAGTCGTGTCAATCCACGTAGCCAATTCAGAAAGGCTAAACACGTTACCCAAACTGATCATCGGGTTTCGGTGTTCAACCTTCTTGAAGCCGCGTGGAGTTGGTGTATGGCCAACTTGCTGCGTTGGACTGTCTTCTGTCTTGAGTTCTGGATGTTTCAGTTCCAGGCTCACCAGTTCGCGGTACAACTTGTTGTAGACAAAGTCCGAGACGGTAGGTTTATCCTCGTCATGGTACTCTTTGTTGTACTGGTTGATCAGTCCACGAAGTTCTAAGATTCGGGCTGCTACGTCCATCTTCGGACTCCGTAGTTGAATGTGCAAAAAAAGAGCGGTAGGAAACATCCCTACCGCTCAACCCCTGGGACTTATTTGACCAGGTTGGCGCCACCGAGGTAATCAGCATCGAAGTCAGCGTTGCTGGCATCGAGTTTCAGACGGGTGACAGGTTCGAACAGAGTCGAGTGGAAGTACTGCGGTGTGGAACCGTAGGAGGTCAGTTGGATCGGCTCGAACGGATCGTACTTGTTGAACGACAGTTGCACAGCCAACAGGTCGCCTTTCGGTTGGTTGTTGCCACGGCCGCCGTAGCCGTAATCGCGTTCGTTGAAGTAGTTTTTGGTACCGACTTCGAGAACAACGATGTGCTCTTCTGGGTTCAGGATCGAACGCAGTACGGTACCACGCTTGATTTCTTCCAACGGCTGGGTCTGCGCCAGACGGTCTGCCAGTTCCAGAGTTGCTTCGAAGCCACTGGCTTTCTGGAACGCGTTGACCTTCTTCTCGACATCGGCGAAGTCGAATGGCTGGAGCAGGATACCGTTGAACCCAGCGTAACGCTCAGGCTGGTCTACGTCGTAAACGTCGTAGTGGAACGGGTGTGCGTGTTGCGGGAAGATCAGCCCGTTCTTCTGGTTCAGGTCGAAGGCTTTGGTAACTGCCTTGACGTCACCGTTCAGCCAAACCATCGCAGTCAGTTCGACGCCGAAGTAGCGTGCCCAACGAACCAACGACTTGTTACGGCTGCCACCGGCGCAGTAGGTCTCGGCGGTCCAGTTCACATCCTTGGCTACCTGGATGGTGCGCAGAGCATCGAGGGACTGACCGAGCAGCACTTTAGCGGTTTCGACTTCGTGCAGCTTGTTCAATGCTTCGGTCTCGGCTTTCGGATTGATTTCGTTCAGAGCAGGCTTGGCGGTGTAGCCGCCCATTTCTGCACGGGACGGATGATGCAGCGCTGGGTTGAGTTCAGCCGAGTGCGGGTCTGCTGGCAGAGTCATTGCACCAGCCTGAGGACGCTTGGGCAGCACTTCGGACAGGGTAGGCGATTTCTCGCTGGCAGGTGCAGCAGCAGCAGCCTGACCAGTTTTCTTCAGCTTGTCGGCAGCGATTTGTTCAGGGGTGCGACGAGCTGCACGTGGTTTCTTTTCAGCAGCAGGTTTCGCTGCACTGGTTTTGGCCGCTGGTTTGGTAGCCGGTTTTGCAGCAGCTTTAGCGGCTGGTTTGGCGCCAGGGGTTTTAGCGGCAGTGGTATCTTTAGCCATCTTAGGCAATTCCTTACTGATTGGTGTGGTGGTATTTGTTACGGACGACCGAAACACGATGTTTCAGTTCCATGGATAGGTATTGCTGGTGAACCATCTGATCGGCCTGTGCGAGCACCGCGAGGGCTTGACATGCTTCGGTTGCAGTATTCGGCGGGAACAGAATAATCGGTCTCCCGTTTTTAGTTGTAAAGATTACATGCGGGTGAAGCTTAACCAACAAGTCAACCGCATTTTGGACTGTGTTGGTGTCAAGCATTGGCATGGATTTACTCTCCTTAGAGCAGATGCCGTAAGGATGGGAATAAAACGCCCCCATCCTTATTCTTTTTAAGAACAGGTTTATTTAGGCAATTGATAGCCCGGTGCTGTCAGGTTTTACTGAGGTAATCCCGATCGTTGTACTCATCGAGGGGTGCATAGTAGCGTTCCGTCTCTTGGTACGACTCGAGGCGATGAACGATACTGTGGACATCAGCACCCCACTTCCAAAGAGTATCCTCGTCTTGTGGTAGACGATTCAACAGTTTGGCGAGGTTGGAGAAGGCCGACATTGGAGTATCGCCTTCGGTGACTGGGAACCACTCGAACCTTTCTGCGACGAAACGCCAACCATCATCATCGCAGATCATCCGAGTCATTAACCACGGTTCATCCCGAGGTGCCAAGAAAGCCACATAGCCTCCGCCGTAGCGGGGACTGGTGACTACCAAGGTCATCCCGTGGCCGTTCTGTACTCCCTCTTTCTTAAAGCCGTGTGCACCCACCAAGAGGTTGAAGAGTTCGAGTTTCGTCTCAGCTTTCTTGAAGAGTTCGCTCATTTCGGGTTTCTCAGTTTCGGGTCCCATTGGGTTCCTTCCAGTAAGTAGTCAAGTTTCCCTTCTGCTGCTTCTTGCATAGCAGCTTCTTGGTCTGCAATTTCTTCAGGGGTAGGTTCTACAGGAGGCAACCCGACATCACTGGTGTCTTCCAGATCGCCGTGTTTCTCCCAGTGTTCCCGGAGAGGATTTGGTCGAGTGCGGGTAAACAATCCTAGTGCTTCATTGTGACCGCGTTCGTCTTCATGCTTGTTGTAGCCCGGAGGCATGGCTTGGCGTTCACGGATCTTCGCAAGCTCTGCCGAAGCGTCACCTACTTCCCCAGCCGTGAGGTCTGGTTTAGGTAGTAATGACTTAGCTGCTGAGCGAGATTCTGCGATTTGTTCCTCCAACGCTTCCAGTCCCAGATGGTACTCGTGGTAGATAGCCATGGTTTCGTCACGACCGCGACCTTGGGAGGTTTGCTTGGTGATCTCGTGGAATTGCTGGATCAAAGGCTTTGCCCCTGTTGCTGGCGGCAGTTTTGCGATGTGATCCAACTTGTAGCCATCACCATGCTGGGAGACATGGGGTGGGAATTCGTAATCGTCAGGGATAACCCGTACTTCTACGCCTTTGTCCACGATCTGACGCTCAAGTGGTTTCTCTTTAGGTTCGCCCAGATGGTACTCGACATTTCCTTCACTATCCAGAGACTCACGGATCAGAATCCCGTAGTCCCGGCGGTTTGGGGTGTCGTCTACGCGAGTACTAGGTGCGTCGTCGAGCACGCCTTCGATGGTTGGCTGCTCTCTGTTACCCAGCGCTATCCCCATGAAGTCGATATCCCGCAGATCACGCTTAACGCCATCAGCACCCACAGCGTAAACACCCGTGACTTTGGGTAGGAACTCGCCTTCTGCACCCTTTTCATAAGGACTGGTCAGGGAGATGTTGAAACTAGGTTCGCTACCTGGATCAACACCCAACAAAACAACGTGGCTGGGTTCACCATCTTTGAAGACAGGAGTCAGCGCAGGCAGTGCTGCGTCCAGTGCTGCTTGTTGTTCTGGGGTCATGCTGCTCTTCTTGATGGTGCGGTCCAGTGCACCTTCTTCGTAATGGCGAAGACGATCCATGGAACCTGGTGCGAAGAAGCGATGTTTGCCAGAATGGTGCTTGGTGTAGTCAATACCTGACTGAACCATGGGAACCCCACCGAACATCGGGACTTCACTATCAGGCGGAACTACATCGAGGTCTTCAATAGGGACCCGGAAAGCCTTGGTGAGATCCACGTTCCCATCTGCGGTAATGTAACCCTGAGCTTGCAGGCGTTTGAAATCGCGCTCAGAGAAGATATACGGACCGTCCTCGATAGTGTCAGGGATGGAGATCGATAAAAACCCAGAGGTTGGGCTTCCAAAGATATTGCTATCGATATCCCCACAGCGACCGCGCAACAGCGTGACCTGATCGAGTTCACCTTGGCTAATGAGGCCTCGGTCAAAAAGATCTTGTAGCATCGGGTTGACTGGGGTTGTCTTACGAGCTTCGTCCAGTTGCGCTTCCAGCCACTGGAATTCTTGCCGCATGGCGTAATCGTTGTACCAGAAGTAGAATTCGTCGATTACCTGAGTCAGAATGTGATCTGGCAGACCAGTCATGTTGAACGGATCGAACTTTGGAATTTGGTGAGCACCGATTTTCATTATAGATCTCCTTAGACCTTGAGTTTAGTTAGCCGATGATAGCGCCGAAACGCACCTCACCTTCTGGGGATTGGTTGACCCATGACTGGATGAACTCACGCTCCATAGCGGAGTAGTAGTCATGTACCACTTGTTTCTCGATATGTTCAGGTAAACCCGATTGGTTGAACGGGTCAAACCCAACCATTACCACCCGTGATACTACATTTCGCAGGGGAAGAGCTTTCGGATGACGGAAGCGAACCGCTTTGATCTCGGGGAATTTTATTCCAGCTTCTCGGAACTCCTTGGCTTTACGTTCGAGGTAAGCTTTGTCTGGTGGGAAGCCTGGGTTGTATACACCATTTTTCCAGCCGCGCTCGTTAGCCATTGAAAGTATCTCCTGGGTGGTCTACAGAAAGGGATGGGGTTATTGCGTAAGGTTGACCTTGGATCACAACCAAACCAGGAGTAGGTTTGGAATGGTGGAGTAAGGCCTCACGAACTTCCAGGACATCCGCGTCATCGTAAACGGAGTCAGGGAGTTCGAAGTCTTTCTTTAGTATGTTACCCAGACGCACTACCTCGTCCAGGTCCATGTTACCGACACCGGCTTTGATCTGATCCATCACTCGACGCTGGACGCTCTCAGGGAATTGATCCCCGGCAGCCTTACGTACCAGTTCGATGATGTGACACCGGGCGACGAACTCTACAACCGTACCCAGTGTGAAATTCTTGAAGTGCTTCATCGGGTCCATAATTGATCTCCATAGATCGAAAGGTTAGGTAGCTCATTGGGGTAATATATACTTGAAATTCAGTTGATTCCAGTCAGTCTAAAACTACATAGGTCCTGTCTCCTATGTCAGTTCCGCGTAGTGTTTTCAAACCCAGTTTTGAGAACCTAATGTTATAGTCACGGACAACTTAAAGTCCTTCGTACAGCCCAAAGTTCAAGGTTAGAACCATGATTCGAGAGATGATCAAATTCGACGGCACTCGTGAGCCGTTCATTGCAGAGAAACCTGCACGTTGGACGCAATGGGGTGCCAAGAAGCTCGGTAAACGCGTGGACTGGCCAAGTATCCTCGTGGAAGCAGTAAATGAATGTCCTCCTGTACTCTCCACTCTGGAGTTCCAGGAGAAGCTGGTAGATGTGACCCTTCGCGGTGAGTCGTGGGCGCACTACTTGATGGCCGGTCGCCTTTATGCCCCGCTCATCATGAAACAGACCTTCGGCGCCGAAGTACCAACCATCCGCGAGCTGCATGAAAAGCTGGCTCTGATGGGTTACATGTACCGTCTGGACTACTCGGAAGCAGAATACGCCGAGTGCCAGAAGCTGATCGATCACAAGAAAGACCAGACTTACCCACACTTCCGCAGCGAATACATCTACAAGAAGTACGCGTTGCAGAATCGCATCGGCAAATCCAAGCAAGTCTTCGAAACGCCGCAGTTCGTTTACATGCGTATGGCGATGGCCCTCTCCGAAGAGCAGCCGCGTGAACGCCGCATGCGTGACGTAGCCAAGTTCTACGAGCACCTTTCCGACGCCCGCATCAATGCCCCGACTCCGAACTACGTGAACCTGGGTACTCCACTGCGTGGCTTCGCTTCTTGCTGCATCTACAGCAACGAAGACACCGCTGCCTCGATCGGCATCGGCCTGCACATTGCTTACACCATGACCTACATGTCCGCAGGTTGTGGTACTCACCTGAACACGCGTTCGCTGGGTGAGCCTGTCCGTGGTGGCATGATCCGTCACCAGGGCAAACTACCGTACATCCGTGCTACCAAGGCCATGGTTGAAGCCAACCTGCAAAATGGTCGTGGTGGTGCTGACACGCTGACCTACAGCATGTTCGATCCTGAGAACGAAACCCTCCTGCAACTCCAGAACCCGATGTCGGTGGAAGAGAAGCAGATCCGTGGCATCGACTACTCGGTCACTGTCAGCAAGTTCATTGCGCGCTTCGCTGGCGCCAAAGGCAAACTGTTCAAGTTCAACAGCTTCACTGCTCCTGATCTGTACGATGCCTTCTACTCGGCTGACTTTGCCAAGTTCGAAGAACTGTACGCCAAGTACGAAGCAGACCCGCTGTTCGTCAAGGACTACTTCAACGCTCGTGAGCTGGTGCTGGTAGCTCTGACCGAAGCCTTGGAAACTGGTCGCTACTACCTGACCTGGGCTGACGAGATGAATCGTCACACCCCGTTCTACGACGAGATCTTCGCATCCAACCTGTGCCAAGAAATCATGCTGCCTCAGCGTGGTTACAAACACATGCTGGATCTGTACTCGGAAAGTGCGGTCGGTTACATCCGCCTGACCACTACCGATGGCAATCGCATGGAACTCGAAGCACCTCAGAAGGTGTGGGTAGACCGTGAGCTGCCGATGCACATGCCAGTGGGGCGCATTGCTCGACCAGCCATTGCGGCTATCGAACTGCAACCAGGTGAAAGCTTCCGTACTGTGAAGGACGGTCTGACTTACACTGTGGCTACCGTCGATGAGATCAAGAAAGAACCGGAAGTTGCCATGTGCAACATTGGCGGTATCGTTCCTGCGAACATCGAGAACGATGCTCAGTACGCCGAAGTGGCTTACTACACCCTGCTGATGATCGACATCTGCATTCACAAAGCCGAATACGAGTTGCCACACATTGGCTTCACGTCCAAGGCTCGGATGAACGCTGGTGTAGGTCTGATGGGTGTCGCTACCTGGATGGCGAAGAACAACCTGAAGTACTCCAGTCAGGAAGGCAAGAACGCTCTGTTCCACCTTGACGAAACCCACATGTACCACTTGATCACTCAGTCGATCCAGTTGGGCAAAGAGCGTGGCAATGCTCCGTGGATGCACCGTACCAAGTGGCCAGAAGGTTACCTGCCGCAAGACACTGCCAACCAGAACGTTCTGGAACTGGTAACGGTTGCTCCTGCTCGTGACTGGGCACCAGTGCGGCAAGCGTTGATCGACAACGAAGGCATGCGCTTCTCCTGCGTCAACTCCCACATGCCAGGTGAGTCCAGCTCGAAAGCTGCTGGTCAACCAAACGGTCGCTACCCTGTTCGTGACACCGTCATGACCAAAACCGACAACGGCATCGTGTCGCGTTGGGCTGCACCGGAAGGCGACATCTGGGGTGATCGCTACGAGATTGCGTGGGACTTGGATTACACCCACCAGATCGACAGCTACGCCGTAGGCCAGTACTGGACTGACCAAGGTCAATCCGTAGACCAATGGCGCCGCCTGCCACCAGGTGAAACTGTAGGTTCTGCTGAGTTGCTGCAAGGCTTCTTCCGCATGACCAAGTACGGCCTGAAATCGCGCTACTACTACAACACGCTGACCACCGCACCGAAGCGGATGGAGAACGGCGAGATCGTGATGGTCGAAGTGCGCAACACCGACAAAGCACCCGAAGCTGACTGCGGGGCCGGTGGCTGCAAGATGTAATTGATAGGGGCTCCTTCGGGAGCCCCGACACTTAACGAACATTAGGGTAAAGGCCAGTGTCTAAACCAATCATGCTGGAGTTGGGGTTTCCAACTACTCCGCCGGTAATCGACGAAGCAATTTTCAACATCTACAAGAAAGACTATCAGAACACCAGCCTGTGGCTTGGGGAAGCCCCTGGGTTGTTCGATACGGTCAATAAGCAATTCCCAGACGTCTGGAAAGCTTACAAAACCATGAAGTCGCTGGACTGGGACGAGAACGAAATTCCGTTCTCTTCCTGCAATGCTGAGTTCAAGAACCCACTGCTGCGTACCAAAGCGCAGAAGATGATCAAGTCGTTGGCTTGGCAATGGGAAGCAGACTCGGTAGCGTCCCGCAGCATCTCGCACATCGTCAGTCTGTTCAACCCAGCTCCTGAGCTGTGGGCAGCCTGGCAGCGTATTTCGGACAACGAGGTGGTTCACGCCGCTACGTACTCCGAGATCGTTCGCGCCTCGTTCGATAACCCACGTGAAGTCATCGGTAAGATCCTTGCGATCACCGAAGCCATGCAACGTCTTGAGACGGTAGCACGGGAATTCAAGTGGATTCGTGAGCGTGGCCTGCGATTCCAACTGGGTGAAGTACCAAACGACCAGGAAACCTACAACGCCACGTTCATGTTCTCGTTCGTGATGTTGGTCTTGGAACGTCTCCAGTTCATGGCGTCCTTCGCAGTAACATTCGCCCTGGCACACGAAGACCTGTTCATCCCAATCGGGAAGATGGTCCAGAAGATCGCCCAGGACGAATACGAGGTTCACACCGGCCTCGACTTCACCGTCCTTTATATGGAGATGCAGACCGAGCGTGGGCAGATCGCCTACCAGCAACTGCGTCCTCGTATGAATGCAATCCTCAACGAAGTGATTGCTACCGAAATGAACTGGTCGGACTTCGTCTTCCTGGACGACGAGACCGGCGAATACGTCGAAGACCTCAAACACTGCAACCGCAAGCAGCTCAAAGACTTCGTACTGTTCAACGCCACGTTCATCGCGCGCTCCATGCGCCTGGACATGGAATACCCACAAATCGAAAACCTGCCGCTCCATTACATGAAGACCTGGATGGACATGGGCGATACTCAGCCTTCTCCACAAGAGCAAGCCAACGCTCAGTACAAGGTCAACGTGGTTGTGCGTGACGATGCGGACGTGGAGTTCGATGTCTCCGGCTTCTGAGGTTCAGCTCATGGAAGACTTAGCTAGATTGTCGCTGTTGGCTCTTGCGGTAGGTAGTTCGATCTTCCTCGCGGCTTTGTGGTTGTTCTTCCGCGACGTAAAGACACAAGGTAGAAAGAATGGAACATCATGAGTTCGGCGTGGCACACTACATCCTCGTTGTAATGATCGTGTGTATTGTGCTCCTGAAGATCTCTGACTTTTGGAAAGGACGTAAAGAATGAAAATCGGTGAGAACTCATTCGACATCATTCGTGGTCTTCGCATCATCTACGAGTGTGGTCATTACCCCATTCGTCCTGAACACCGTGATGGCGTCGTAACTTTTGAAGACGGTACGATGCGTTACTTCAAAATCATCAACTCTTTGTGTATCCCTGAGGATGTCAGCAAATTGTTTAACGTCCACGGTATTGGTCAGGCTATCGTAGCCCGCACCAAAGATGCTAAGAACCTGACTTTCTATTCTGAGAACAACGGGTTCTGCTAACCAATAGCAAAAAAAAAAGAAGGGGTGCGAGCCCCTTCTTTTTATGCCGCCTGTTTAGGACGGCATCAGTTGACAACGGTGAGACAGGTAGTAGAGGTTCGGATCTCGATTTGGATGTTCGCCACGCAGGGCGATATTGAACCGCACACCTTCCACCCGCTCGATCTTGTAGGTGTGTCGCATGGCTTTCTGGAGACAGAGGATCAGGTTGAAGCAATCCTGTTTGTCCGAAGGCAGGCGAGAGAAGCCACGATCAATGTCGAGGAACTTCGCTAGGTGCGCAGCAGCCCAGTGACGAATGGTGGAGTCGTACTCCATGTCAGCGATTTCTGGGCGATCGGCACACAGGTAATCATAACCGTGATTCACGGCATCCCACGTAGCGCGACGAGGGAGCATTACGATGTGGTGATCGAAGTCGTCCTGGGCGTGGAAGAACGCACCACGAATGTGGATATTGCGGTTGGAGAGGCAGGTGGGGTAGCGACGAATGTGGTTCGCCAACTCTTCTTCTACACGGGCCTGAACCCGATCAAAGGTGGTGACATTATGTACACGGGCCTCGGGCCGAGCCAACTTGTTGTAGTGACTGTGTAGTTCTGCTAAACGAGCCAGATCTATTTCGTTCAGGATGTCACCACCGTCAACAGACAGGGTGATGTCAACACGGTTAAAACCAGCCATTATTTACCCTCCTTAGGGCATTGCATGAATTGAACGTCAGCGTGACCACCAGCGGTCACAGTCGGCACGATGTAGTACATGGTGTGGTGCTTGATGATCGCGTAAGACTGACCCACGTTAGCCCGCATCTGGTGATACAACGAGTCGGTCAACTTGATGCGATACTTGCGGGAACCGATCAACAACAGGGAAGTAGCACCTGCACCCAACTTCTCGTCTTCGATCTTGTCGTCCATCAGGTAGCCGCCGTAAACCACAGTCGCCGGATAGAGACCGACTGTCTTACGGTTGGTGCGCGACATCACCATCGCCTGGAACTCACCCACGATTTTATCGTTAGGGTGTGCTTGGACGTCAATAACGCCTTCCTCGGGTTCTGGCTTTGGTGTCCCGGCACGCTTCTCGTCCAGAACCTTTTGAAGCATTGCGATCTGCTCTTCGAGAGCTTTCTCGGTCCAGTCTTTGTAATCGTGTCCACAACGACACGGAGTATCCCAGCATTTAACGCAGTCAGACATTCCCATCGGTGGGTTCCTTTTTAATGGTCACCATAACGGTGAAAGATTTGATATCCCGATCCTCAGAAGAGAACGAGATGCGCCATTGTCCCAGCGCTTGCCGGAAACGAATGGATGACTTGTTAACCGTGGCGTAGAACTCCACACCACCGTTCTTGTACGTGCGGGCTTCCCGCAGATTCATCTTGATGCGTTGTTCCATGGTCCGATGAGCACGACCATCGTGTCTGGTTATTTCAACCAGCGTAACGTTCAACACTTCACACCCAGGGAACTCGGCGTTGATGTTGACGTTGTCGTTACGGGGTACAGTTACCCGCTTGACTTTGAGGTATTCTTTCTTGGTTGTACGTTTTCCTTCTTTCTTACGTAAGGGTTGCATCCAGCGACCTTGTGCCTTGAGCAACTGCTCTTGGTTGAGGATCACGGGAAGTCCGAGGGTTGGCCATTCGTAGTCAGTAGCGTTGCACTGCTTAAACGTAGCCTTAGTGTCCTCGAGGAAGTTTGCTTTTTCAGGACCAGACCAACGAGCCAATACCTGAGGACAGGAACCGAAACGTCGGAAGAACATTACTTGGGTGTTGGGATGGTGGTCGTAGCCCTTGTGGTAGGTGCGCATTACCACAAAGATGCTACCGCGACCAACCAGCCATGCGTTGATCTTTGCCTTAGCCTCCACGTGGAGTGCTCGTGGTTGGGCGAAGTAACGGCGGATGTTGGGATGTTGAGGGATCATTAGGCACCTTTACTACGCTGGGTCAGGAGTTGGATTTCACGAGGGATCGAACGGGCAGACGGAATAACCGCCATGTAGTAAGTGCCCCCGAAGAGAGTAACCTTAACCACTGTACCCGGAACCAATTTCCACGCCTCAGCATGTTTCGCTTTGACGTAGTACAGACGACCGTTCAACATCACGATTGCCGTCTCTTGGAACTTGCTGACCTTGATACCTGAAATCTCACCGCGATCAACTTCACGAGCCCCACGCTGACGAACCAAATCCATAGGGATGTTCATCTCTGCTTCACGTGGATCGTTTACAACAGTGTTACGACCATACTTCGAGGACATCTTAACTATTCCTTGTAAAAGACTTTTACTTTCCCTTCTGAGGGAATCGTTTATGCAGCTCTTCGATAATTGCAGGGATCGACAGGATATGAACCGGTGCCGGACCTTCGCGCAATGTATCTTTAGCCAGACAGGTTGCTTTGCGGATGTCATCATCGTGAACATCCATCGCGGCGTACAGTACTTCTTCGGTTTCCACGTAGTTACCGCGAATACCCACCACACCCTGACCCCACGGAATTACCCGCTTGGCCAAGCTTGCTTTCTTCCCAACCGATGACTCAGCCCGAGTCCACTCTTCAATGCGACCGGAGTGGGTAATCAGCCAGCCACGCAGCGCGCCTTCACCACAGTTCTCGAAGGAAGTATCACCATCGAGGTAAGCGATCAGGTTGAAGGCGTTAGCAGCCAACGGAACCAGAAAGCCATGCGGTGTGTACAGTGCATCAACAGACAACTTCATGCGCAGTCCGTTTACGCGGTAGAGATCCGAGATGAATGCGATCTCGTTACCGTTCATCAGGATAAAGTTGTCGTTCATTTGCGAACCCTAGTTTTCTTCTGGGTGGGTACGGTGCGAGGAAACTTCTTCAAGTCAGCCAGGTTGTAGAAATCACAACCCATCCCACACGTTGCTGTTTGCTTGCCCAAGCGATTAATGATCTCAACCGCACCCAGGCCTGCCTTGTGGTAGGTGTTGGCGAAGTTGATCTCAGAACCGGTGCAGTGGAACCGATTGATGTCCTCGGCTCGAACGTTCAGTGCTTTCTCGTCTTTGTCCCACGAGATGAACCAGCAGTTCTCAGCGGTGACTAAATACAGACGCCTTGCGTTCCCGACGGCATAACCGGTCAGAATCATGGCTTCCTCATCGGTGAACTCCAATGGGTTGCCTTCGTCGTAGCCCAAATAAAAAGCAGTGAGTCTGGTCGAGAGCAGGGTCTTAATCAGCGCCACGTCAGTCTTGTGGGGATCGGAACCCACGACACCAATGACGAAACGTTTCTCGTCTTCGATGTGCAACTTGTCACCGATCTCGCGATACTCAACACGAGTACCACAGTTGACCAGCATTTGTTTATCGGCGGCAATAACGCCATCCTTTATTACGACCATCGACATCTACTTGACTCCCTTGAGTAACGGCATAGAGAGTGAGGCTACGTGGGCCTCACTCCTTTGAGCCTAGCTTAGGCCTGGACGCGTTCTTCCAGGCAGCCACTGCGCGGTGCCTTCTTGGCAGGCGCGTAGCTTGGGTGTTCCGAATCTTTCAGGCTACCGTCAGCCAGGAAGTTCAGCTTGGTGCCGACCACGGTATCTTTCGGCAGTTGACCGTCGCCGATTTCCAGCTCGATCAGTTCGTTCGAAGGGTTCATGACGGTGAGCTTGGTACCAGCGACTTTAACGAAAGTCAGGACGGTGTCTTTTTCCAGCGCTTGGGACAATTTCATGAACAGCTTTCCTTTTCTTAAAGGTTTTAGGTTGAGGTATTGCACTAAGGTAATATGTACCTCAGATTCTTTTAATTCGAGCTGACCGGATCTTCCTTCGCCAGATCTGGACGGTAGTTCCTTTGGATCAACTTGAACTTGAGGATACGACGAATCCCTTTCACTTCACCATTAGGATAGACCATCATCCCGGTACGCTCTGGATCGGTGTAACGGATGAACACCACGGGATGCTCATTACCTTCCTGAATCAAATCACCTTCTTTGAAGTGGTCTGCTTTCAGGTACTCGTTGTATTCCCGAATGAGCTTCTCTTCCCGCTCTTCTCGGAAAGACTTGTAATATGGATCAGGCTCCCAACTGGCGGACACGTTCGGGATGATACCGGCTGTCCCGTAGATTGCGTAATAGGTGTAGGCGTAGTAGTGATTTACGTCACGTGCCTGTTGATGCAACCCAATGATCTTGAACGGCAGCTCTGGCCAACCCTTGTCTTCGGAGTGTCGCAGTTTATGGAACACCCCGGTGGTGGTCAGATAGATAGGATTGTTGGAGCGAGCACAGTGACCCAAGAACAAACGCTTACCACGGTACTCTTCCCGGTCTTTATCCATCCGGTGAAAGTTATCCGCCAGCTTACGATTGAACTCATGGTTGTGCAGGATCAGGTCGTGATTACCTGCGTCTATAAACTCTACCCGTGCCTTGGAAGGAATCTCAGTGGCAAAGTTACCCTCTCGATCCGGCATGAAGTAGTGCATTCGATTTTCTTTGAAGTCGAACTGTGTAACGTAGTAGATCTGATCACCACCCAGTTCGGTAATGTCTTGGTGTACCCGAATGCGGACAAAGCTTCCACACTCTTTCAATTCACGTGCAGCTCGCCGCAAATCGTTCTTGAACAGTTGGTCCCACAGAGAGCGCATAAGTTTCCTTCCTTAAGGAGTGGCGGGGGAATCCCCCGCCTGAGTTTAGAAGATATGGTAGCGAACACCGTCGATGTCCTTGTAGCACGCGTCTACGAGATCATCGAGAATATTCCGAGCCTTTACCAGCGAGTCTCGCTGTTCGGCTTCTATTAACACCGGGATGTAAGTGTACCGCAACCTGTTTCCAAAACGTCCCGTAACGTAATTTTCACAGATCCACTTCGGGGCATACTTCTTCATGTCCAAGTGTTGTCCGATCCCACTCCACCACGTAGGGTCATTAAACACTTTGGGGTCTACATCCACAACCACTTCAATCTTGGGGATTCCACGATCCATCTCGATTGGAGCACGGGTCACTCGCTTACAACTTAAGGGGAGCATTTTCTCTCCGTTATAAGTGTAGTGAGGTCTGTAAAAGTAGACTCCATTTTGGAACTGAGTCAGTGGCAGGTCACCGTTGCTAAATATCTCCGGGTCCTCACAATCGAACTCGAATTTATAGATAGCTTCGTTAACCTTGGGTTTGACGTGGTTATGATAGCGGTACAACGTAAGCTGGGCGTAGTTCCCAAACTCATAGTCGTCGTCAATCACCGCCATCATGTTGAGGGCGCCAAAGAGAGTGAGCATATGTCACCTCAGATGTCGAGCAGATCGAGTTCCTGGTTGGTACCGTGGTCATCGAAAACGCCTTCCAGTTGATCACCCACACGAGACAACCCTTCGATCAGGTCTTTGATGACGTTGGTCAAAGCGCTCTCGTTGATGGCTACCGGAACGTAGTCGATCCGAACTTTGTCGCTACCCACGATGCTGTGGAGATAACCTTTGCAAACCCACTTGGGTTTGAAGCGATCAACCAGGCTGGTGATCTCTTTAGAGTTCCACCAATACTCGCTGTTGAGCAACTCTTTGTTCTCAACCACAGCGACCACAGTTACACGCGGGATCTTCGGATCATCCATGTTCGCTGGAGTCACCGTGCGGATCTCTTTGATCAGCGTGGGATCGCCCTTGAAGTAGTAATGGCCGATGCCCTGCTTATAAAAGCCAGGCTCGTAGTCGTCGAGGACTTTGTCTTTCGGCGGCTCTTTGACGTCTTCCTTCTTGAGGTTAAATTGGAGTTCAACAACCTTCTCGTCCAGTTGTTGGTACTTGCGGCAGTCTTTGGCGTTATCACGCAGACGCAAGACCAACTCGGACTTGGTGAAGATGTGTTTCAGCTCATTGAACTGATTGATGCACAGATAGGCCTTGATCATGTTGCCTCCTGCTCCTTGTAGGTCCAGCCGTTGTTATGGCGGGAGTGGTTTTGGTCAAGATACGTGTGCCACTCGCCCCGTTGGTCGAAACGAATTTGACGTATCTCATCGTCAAACACAACTGCCGAGTTGCTGAGCAAGAAGATGGTCTTCTCAGGGATCTTGTACTTGCGCAGCAGTTTGGCTAACGGGTTGTTACGAGCGTTGTCTCGAGCGCGACGCAAAGTATCACCGACCGATTCGCCCGTGACGTGTTCAGGTACTGGTCGAGGCTGGGTGAACCAAGCCTTCAATTCCGCCGACTCTTCATCGGTAGGAATCAACACGAAGGTTTGTGTTTCATCCCGACGCTCACGCACCTTGTTCATCAAAGTAGCCGTGCGAGCATCCATCTCGATGCCGATCGGCAGACCTTCCTCGACGTCCCGCCAGAGGTAGTCGATCGGATAGCTACGACCCAGCGGTAGCAGTTGCTGCCAACGCGCCCAGTTCGATTCGCAATCAGCGATCACGAGGTTGATAGGAGCGTAGCCTGGAACAGTAGTCGCTTGCATGGACATAGCGTTACTCCGGCATGATCAGGTTGTTACGAGGAACCAGCAGGTACATATCACGGCCCCAGCTTTCAGGGTTCATGGCAAAGCCGACGTGTTCTGGTTGACGGATCACTTTACCAACCAACGACTTGTCCACAGAGAACGACTTGGTTTGTGGGGCTTCACCTTTCTCGCCGTAGCGATAGTCAATAACCTGTTGAGCCTGGAACACGCCGAGGTATTCGAAGCCTGCGCGAGACAGTACGATCATTACCGCAGCAGTGATCTCGGCACTGTAGTTACGCAGGTCCATCTGGTTCATGATGGCAGAACGAGACTCCGGGTAGCCGAAGTAACAGTTCATGCCTTCCTTCTTGAACACCGCCAGATTGGTCGCACCCTGCGGATAACTGATCGCTTGCAGGAAGCCACGATCGAACGCACGGAAGAACACGTCATCCGCTGCCCAATCCAGAATCACATTGTTGATGAACTGGTTGGGGTCGAACGGCTCCATTCCTTTATAGTCACGGTAGTCACCATGCATCTGGGCCAGTTCAACTACTTTTTGGCTGAGCTTCTTCATTTACTTCTGCTCCATCTTTGGATTGAGGGGTTTGATCGCCCAAGATAACTTGACGCCTTCTGTCAACCAGACCAGCAGCATCAATGATTTCTCGAACGAGACTCCGGGTAGACTGGTAGTTTTTACGCCAGTGTTCCAAACGCTCTTCAAGAGTAGCCATGGTACTAGCCTCGATAAGTTGCCAGTAGATGATATATCTCTGAATTAAGGTTCAATCGAGCAAAAAAAAAGAGGGGTGTTAGCCCCTCTTTCTTATGCCGTCAATCCAGGATGTCACCGATCGCATCACCAATGTCACCCAACACCGAACTGTTGGATTGATTACTGGGTTTGCGATTCCAACGGAACCAATTCTTGAAACGTTGCCAACGACTGAGAGGTTTTGGTGGCGGTTCATGCTTCTTCACGAAATCATCCCACAAGATCAATAATTGGTCCCCTTTCAAGAACCGACAATCAATGTGACTAACAGTCAACATCGGAATGTGTGCCATCCCACTGAACGCAATCGTTACGGTTGACCCATAGCGATCCTCGTCTTCTACCATCACCAACATCTTCCACCCAGTGACATCGATGTAAGACATGGCTTGGAATTCAACTGGATGTTCAAAGTCCCATTTCCAGTCGCCCGCTTTCAAAGCAGGGTAGTGGTCAGGGAATTGCTTATAGATGCCAAGGAGTGTCCAGACGACACGCATGACATCTACTTGCTTGAGATAGTACACACCGACGCGTTCGTATTGGTGAGTAAGTTCCCTCACTGTCTTTGTGTGGCGGATCTTGATCTTTGTCAATGTACGATCCCCGGTCTTTGTGTGAAGTTGCACATCCAGATTAACCAGAGGCACATCTCCGCGATTCCAAGACTTAACCAAAGCCCCATGTAGTGCTCAAAACGTCGCATGACGTGTTGTACGAGGCCTTCATCTTTAGGACGACGAATCGACCATGCCAAAGAAAGGACAACGTTAAAGAGGGCTAGGTAAAAGATTTCCATAGGTTCAGTCTCAGGCTCCTTAGCCAATTAGATTACGCGAATGCTTGCTTCACCGCATAGCCGACGCATGTAAGGATAAACAAAAGGTTGGCAGCAACAAAGGCCGCGTTACGTTGACGATCCCGACGACGGGCGTGAATGCGGGTGACCAGAGGATTGGCGAGCATGGTTAAGACCTCGTCTTAGCACAGACAATTTCACGGGTCATCCTGCCGGTGTAACCCGACCCACCGCCACTAGACCCCACTGACGCGCTCACGGTGGTGATGAAGGTGTCGTTCTTTTCGGTTACGTCGTTACCCAACACCTGACGGGCGTAGGCGTGACATTCCTTCATCGAGTACATCGGGATGTGTTCTTGTGATACTGCGTTACCAGCCCCATTAAAAATGAAGATGGTGGAGATTGCAAATACGTTTGGGATTGCCATTTTGTTTCTTTCCTTTCTGAAGGATATAAAAGGCCGCCCCGAAGGACGGCCAGAGGGTTATTCGTCGTCGTGACCGAGAGAGTTCTCGCGTTTGCCGCCTTTGGAAACATCGCAAGAAACGCTTTCGCCGTAGTAGCCGTTGGAAGAACCCATCCAGCGAACCACGACCATACCTTTCAAACCACCGAAGCGGTAAAAGGTCCAAGTCTCGGAACCGTAGTAATCTTTCGGCAGTTCCACACCATCATCAGTGTTCGGAGAGTGTGAGGCTTGTTCTGCAATGATCAGAGGACGTCCAATCAAATCCATGAGGTCGCCCTCAATGTCTTCGATGAAGACCGACTCACAGCAATCCTGGTGATGCTGGAACATTGCGTTGGTGCCGTCGGACATTACGAACAACAGTCGGTCGAAGGTGATAGACTTGAGGTCTGGTTGGAGAACCTTGCCATCTGCCGAAGCCATACGGTCTGGGAAGCAGATCGCTTTTTCGTCAGAGTCGCTAGGGTACAGAACGATCTGGGTGACCGTGGCACCTTTGAGTAGCTCTTCGATCTTGGTGTACTCAACATCGTTGGCTTTCGCCACCCGGATGCCTTTCCAGTGCTCGGCGCTCTTCTCTTCCTCTTCTTCCTCTACCAGCTCTCCTTCCAATGCCTGCTCAACAACCGCTGGCACTTGAGGAGCTTCGTTAATCACTGGCTTTGGCTCACCGCCGTTGTCAACGATGAAGCGAACAGCATGACGGAACACAGCCAACTTGCGACGCACTTCGTCAGGGATCGCCAGCAGGTCGCATGGAGTAATCACACCGTACTTGGCCAGGATGCGTTCGAGTGCAGCTTCCATCTCGATATCCCAACGGCTGGCCATAACCAGAATGATAACTTCGAAGGGTGTCGACAGGCCGAAAGCTTCTGCCACTGTGGGTTCACAACGGCACTCAACCCGGTAGGCGTTTTCGTCTTGGATAATCGCCATACCTTCATGGCGCATTTCCTTGATGCCTTTGCGTGCCAGTACACCCAGCAACTCAGAAGCAATTTCTTCACCAACCTTTTGGGTCAGTTCGTGGTCACGCATTCTTGCAATCAACTGCCGGTCCATCTGAGGACTCCTAATAAAGGCATAGCCGGGCTCCCGAAGGAGCCCAAGCTACTTAAACGATGATGTGAGGGATGAAGCGTTCGTTCTTCCACGACAGAGTCGGGGATTCGAACTCGCGGATACACAGGGTAGCCGCAGTCGAGTCGAGCATGTCATCACGGTCTTCCACGGCGTCAGGCACCATGAACATACCGATGATGAAGTTGTTGCGCCCTTCGACTTGACCCGGTGGACAGTACGCCTGATACACACAGTCATCGGTGTACGGACCTTCGGATTCGTGAACCAGTTCGTTCTCGTCACCGAACACCTTGACGTTGGACGACATGCGACCAACCTTAGGCTTCTGCACGTACGACATACCCGAGTTGATGAACGGCTCAGCCGAGACGTAGGTAGCCAAGGTAGGAACATCGTCCCACTGGCAACCGTAGCCTGCTGGATCGCTTTCACGGAGGTAAGTGATGTACGCCCAGATGCCTTTGTTCGAGGCAAACCAACGCCACGCAGGTTCGAGGAACGTTACGTTGTTGGCCCAGTACTGCCACTCTTTGTAGCCTTGCGGGAAGTTTTCAACCATCTCTTCCCACGGCGACAGAGCAAACACCACGTCCAGACGCCGATCACCGATCAACCATGGTTTCTCACGGCAAGCGTGGTCGTAGTCGATGTCGGAGAAGTCAGCGAACAGGGTGGTATTGTTCTGACCCAGGATCTGAGCCAGCGTTTCCGAAGTTGCCATGTCTTCGAAACTGTCCTTCTCGAACAGCACGCCGACGTAACCCGGAACCTTGCCCATTTCTTCGAGTTCGTGGATCAGCGTGTGCCAGAACATGTTGAGCTGGTCTTCCTCACCACCGGTGAACTGTTTACACAGCTCGGTTTGGAGGTTGACCGATTCGAACAACATGGTCGGGGTATCGCCGTTGAACTCGTAGATACCTTTGACGGTTTCAGTCGCAGGATCAAACGCCGCATCGAAACGACCGTAGAGCGACTGGCGCGCCGAGGTGTGCGTACGGAAGGTGTGCTTCGCGTAGTCGATGAAGTACGGGTGTTTACGCAGGAAGTCGCAGCCCATGAACTCCATGATGGTGCTCTGGCTTTCATTGAACAGACGACCTACGGCGTCAACCAGTTGAGCGTAAGCACGCTCGAACGTGGTTTCCAGTGGAGCACACGACTCTTGACGGATCGTGTAAAACGGCAGCGCGGCCTGGTTGTCGAGGAAGTAACGGAAATAATCAGTTACATCTTCTTTGAACGTGGCATCGGCGATTTCGCCTTCACGATAAAAACCTTGGGACCACGGCAGCTCTTCAACCATGATTTTGTTCAGGTTGAAGTTGATAGGTTTCAGGATGCACTTCATGTTTAGCTACTCGCCGATCCGTGAGAAGACGCACGTGCACTGCTCCCCGACATGACACCGGTGGAGCGAGAGGACATGACGGTCGAAGACATCTTCGACTGGAAGTTAGGAGACGAACGAACCGAGGAACGAGCCTGGTTCATCATCATGGTGCTGTTTGCCGAAGTGGCAGTGTTCATGCGACGACGACGTTCGTCTTCGGCGTACGTACTGCGACCAACCGGCTGGTATTGCTTCGAGTAGTTGTTCATACCACCCATGCTGTTCATGGCCGAAGCCAACATGTAACCGGCAGCCATACCACCGAGCAGTGGCCAGACCGTGTCGGAGTTTTGACCGTCAGCGGTTTCCTTCACGATGTGGACCTGCTTTTCACCCTTTTCGTTGTAGGTGAAGTACACGTCTTTTACAGCGGGGTCTTTCGATTGGAGTTCAGCGAGGGTTTTCTTACGATCTTCCTCGTCGGACGCCAGAGTTTGACGGACCTGCTTTTGCGCTTCGTCTTCAACAAAGGCACGCTCTTCGTCAGCAGAAGGTTGTGCTGGTTCGCAACCGACCAAAGCGGTGGCGGCAGCAATTGCCAACAATGAGAGTTTAGTTTTATCCATGATGTAGCCTTGAGAGAAAATAAAAGGGAAAGGGGAGAGCCGAAGCCCTCCCCACGCAGAATCAAGTAGCCATCGGAGAGATTGAGTCAATGACGATTACTGCTTGTCCTGGCTCTTTCAACTTTTGGCGATAGACTCGAAGAAAAGCTTCGGCGTCAAATGGTGGTTGGTTCGCAAACCGTTGGCTCATACGTTCCAGTACCTCAGCAGTGTGCTGTGGCGTGGTGTCGTAGAAACCAGCAGTGATATCCACCTGCACTTGATTCTTGCGCCCAGTATTTTGAAACAGATCGATGACCTTCGACATCAGACGGCTGCCTTGGGGAACTCGATTTTTCCAGAATGCTTATACCCAACGATCTCGATGTCTTCCATTTTGAAATCGAAGATGTTCTTGATGTTGGGGTTCAAACGGATGGTTGGACGGGAATCTTCCACAGGCTCCTGATCCAACCACTTGAGTACCGCAGGCCACTGGTTCTCGTAGATGTGGCAATCGCCGCCGGTCCAAGTGAAGGTATCGGCGGCGTGACCAGTTACTTGAGCAACCATGTGAGTCAGCATTGCGTATTGTACAACGTTGAACGGATGACCCAGCGGTACATCGTTACTGCGCATGTACAGATGCGACGACAGCTTGCGGGTCGGGACCTTGGCATCGTCCAAGAACTGGAAGACTTCAGGATGACGCTGGAACTCGTGTTCGTGACGACGATCATCGTGCATCACGGCCATGTTCAACACTTCTTCGGACATATGCTCGAAGCCAGCAGGCTTGTACGTACCCAGCCACTCCAGTCGCTCACGCACCGACATCGGCTTGGAGAAGAACTGACAGAAGGTGTGGCAAGGACGCAGCGCCATCTCTTCCAGCTCAGCCACGTTCCATGCGGTCAGGATGATACCCCGATCGTCAGGATTGTTGATGAGTTGGTCGATGATCTTCTTCACCTGGTCGATCTCGCGACTCACGACGTAGGTTTTACCCTTACCATGAGTTTCGATGTAATCGCTGGAGATCTCACCGTGGAAGTCATACCCATGTTCAGACAACACGCGGTATTCTTCCTCGCTCACCAAACGAGTGTCATTCCAGTAGCGCCACTGATGCTGGTAGATCTTCGGCAGTTCGCCAGCAGTGATGGTCTGCGTAGCGATGTCCTTGGACTCCGCGAAACGGTAGAACAGTTCGAACAGCGGAGAGTCTTCAGGCAGCGTTTTCACGATGGCTTCAAACAACGGGAGCAGCCACTTGTTGTTGGTGGAGCGCTCGTCGGCCAACAACTCACGGATAGCCGCCGCTGACTTCCAGCGAGTATCTTCGACAAAGACCATGACGAAGTCGCGCAACAGGTTTGCCTGAGCAAACGCGTTGAGCAATTCACCCCAGGTGAGGTGACGCCATTCGGCAGTCGTCGCCTTGACCCACGAATCCCAAATACCGATGTTGTGCTTCTTGAGGAAGCGAACGTTGGTATCGCCCGACAGCATCCAGAGCAACTCGCCCTTGATGCCGAAGTTCCAGTTGAACTTGGTGGAGATCGACGGCAGTTGACCCATGGAGATGTCCACGGTGTAAGACTGCGAGTTGATCGCACGGGAACGCACCCCGGTACGAGTCTCACTGTCCACACCCTGCTCCATGATCTTGAGCACCAGCTCGCGGACGTGGTAATCCACGTTGTACGAACTAGGGTCTGGCAAACCAATGATGGCTTTCCCTGGAGACCACTGGCGCTTCATGCGCTGTTCCAAACGCCACAGCTTGGCCGAAACCTCAGGACGGAACTCGAAAGGAATCCGAGCGTTGTCCAGAGCGCAGATAGCGTCACCTACCTGCATCGGGTCGTTCAAGTCAGCTAAACACGCTTGGTAGTTACCCGACTCGGCCAGTAACGACATACGCTGGGAGAAGGAATAGAAGTTCAGCGAGCTGTTGTCGTGATCTTCAATCAGCTTGCGCGCAGTGCGCATACGTTCGTTCAAGTCTTTCATATCTGTCCTTACAGAACTTTCACGGCGGTGGTGTCACGAATGATCGTGCGGCCACGGCTAGGGATGTTGTTGTGGTCCATGGCTTTCACCAAGGCTTGTTCGTAGGTGTACCCGTCGTTCTCGTACGCCTGTACTTCTTGCCGCCAGTTCGCTTGCTGCTTGAAGAGCTGGATACGTTCTTGCAGGGACAGCTTGCGATGTTTAGGCAGCATATTTCTTCTCCACGTGACCATAAAGGAAGTTAAGGGCTTCAAAGAACACCATACCGAGATCGGCGTACTGGAAGTTTGTGCGTGGAACGTCGTCGGAAGAACCGATTACCAGTTCCCACTCTTGATTGACTTCATCCCACTCAAGAGAATGGGACAGTCGCAGTTCTCGAGTGAGTTTGTGAACTTCTTTGTAGAAGTCGCCAAAGGCTGGGTGACTCGGACCATCCATTTTTGGCAAGTGGTCAGGTTTGGCCAAGTTCCAACGACGGGCGTGCAGCCAGACGTCAGGACGTGGTTCAACACTACCGGTCCAGCCGATGGTGAAAGGATCGCTGACCTTCAAGCCCAACTTACCAGCCAATTCGCCCATGGCGTCAGCCGGTTTAGCGGCCTTCATGTTTGAGAAGCAGGACATCATGTCGACGGCCTGTTCGTGACCTGCGTCGATGTCGTCGTAGATGTAGGCGTTCTGGAGAGCGTCTACCAATTGTTCCAAACGACCGATGTGGTCGACACCTTCTTCGAGGGTGATGATCCCGACCAAGCACGGTTTGCAGTCACGCTCGTTGGAGTAGTGACCCAGCAGCGAGTTCAGTACTGTCAGATGGAACATCAACATCCGGCCAGCGAAGTTATCGGTGTAGCAAGTCACCACCCGTACTGGGTAGGGATTGCCTTTGGAGTCTACCAGCGCTTCTTCACCCAAACGATTCGTCTGCCATTTGAAACCTGCCAGACGCTCGTCCGATGGAAGACGGGACAGGACACCTGGGATAACGGTTGCGATTTGTTTCATGTTTGCATACACCTTCTGAGGTTATAGAACGAAATGAGCGATGGGATTACCCAACAGATAATCCATCATGGACTCTTTGTGCACGAATACGTCTTTACCGCTTTCGTAAATGAAACACACTTGGAGCGCATCTACGAAACTTTCCAGCAGACTGCTAATCTGACCTACGTGTTGATACGTAGCGATATAGACAGCCGATTCCCAACCCTCGGGGATCAGTTGATCTTTGAGTATCGGGGAGTAACGACCGACTGTCGCCACAATCAGGCCGGTGTTCTTCACGCGAGTTACTGAGATAGCAATCTCATTTGTGCGCCCTGTTTCCCCATCAGTCAATTCCAGGTTCGCACCAAGTGGTTGCACTTGACGGAAACCTTCGATGTTCTGCATGTGGTAACGAAGTAATTGAGGGCTAAGGATACATTCTACTTTTAACACTTCTCCACCTTCTGAGGGAAAATTGAACGGCATTACTTCAGCTAGATGATATACGTCTGTAATACATTTAAATCAGGGCATAAAGGCAGGCCCGAAGGCCCACCCCTATTTAACGCTTAGTCGCTGGACGACGAACCGCCATCGGAGCTACCACCGGAGTCATTACCACCGCCGTAACCGCTGTCATCGCGAGCATCACGATGTGGCGCTGGGTCGTAACGGAATGGAGCTTCGTCAACGTGAGCGAACTCAGGACGCTGGCCACGAGCGTAGACTTTGTCGCCCGCAACGTTGTCACCGGAACCCGAGTGGGACTGCTGGATGTTGCGCTCGTGTGCAGCTTCGGCTCGAGCTTGCAGTTCCGGGTTCAGTTCGATGGGACGAGACAGCCCACGACCGATTTCCGGGTTGTCACCGTAGTTGACGTTCAGACCACCGTCAGCACGACGCTCTACAGATTCTGGCAGGCGGACTTCTTCACCGAAGGGTTGACCCGTGCGGATCTCTTCGGCAACTTCGTCACCCATACGCCCAGCTTCTTCTTCATCGTCCAGGTCATCCGGCAGATCGCCGTCTTCTTCCTGCTCGAGTTCCAGACCATTGCCGTCATCGAGCGGTTCTTCGGGCACTGGATCGCCTTTCAGGGCGTCCCAGCCTTCCAGCACCGATGCCTTGATGGCAGCGATGGTTTGGTCAGGTGCAGGATCGTGTGGATCGATAGCGATCACCAGAGCCTTCTTGCCTTCCATCGGATGGTCGATGAAACCGTCGAAGAACGCTTGACCTGCACGTTCAACAACCGCCTCGCCTTCCTGGAGTTTCCAGCTCAACAGATCGAAGTCGCTGGATTCGAGGTAAGCGTTGGCCACTTCGAGCGACAGGACTTCGGCAGGCAGTTGAGCAATGCGCTCAGCTTCGGCACGGGCGTCAGACGCACGTTGTGCTTCGGCTTCATCGAACTGCGCTTGTTCTTCGGCCTTGGCTTTGTCGTCAGCGATCAGACGCTTGTAGGCGTCAGCCAGGATGTACGACCAGCGCTCGAGGTTGAACCCCGACGCAGGGTCGGTGATTTCGTCCAGGGTGTAGAAGCCGCAGGTGATCAGCTCTTCTTCTTTGCAGGTGACTTCGATGTGTGGCGGAATGCCGACCGAATACACCAGACCCAGGTGTTGTTTGCCGACGTCGTTGGCGTCGTCACGGATGAAGCCTTCGTGACTGAAAGTGGTCGGGCAGTTCTGAATCAGTTCCTGGAAGGTCATGCCGGAGAAGTCCAGCTCTTCGTCCATTTCCTCGATCAGGCTGGCGACCATGGCGTCGCGAGCATTGAGGGTCCAGTTCGGGTAGAAGCGCATCGACTGAGCTTCTGGATGACCGGCCGCACCGATGGAGTGGTTGCCCGCCAGCTTTTCTTCGCCGACCTTCTTGCTGCGCTGGAAGATGAAGAACTCGATCTGGTTCTTGGCTTCGTTGTGACGATGGATCATCACGTACGGGATCGGGTGACGGAACAGCGGACTTTCTTCCAGACGGCGGCGACGAGTCATCACCATGTCCAGCTTGATGCGGTCGAAACGCTCGGACATTACGTCCTTGAGTGGATCGGCGGTGTACTCGAGACCTTGTACAGTGAACTCGGCGTCGATGGCGTCACGCCAGTAGCCGATCACCAGGCGGTCTTTCGAGTCGACTGCTTCATCACCCGGTTGTACGGTGGGAGCAGCGAGGCCAGCTTCGGACGGGTGCACGTTACCCAGCTCAGCTACAGCTTCGCCAACAGGCAGAGCCTGGTCTTGAGCCAATTCTTCCGACGGTTGTTGTTGCAGATCCATGAAAAGGTCCTTTTCAGGTTAACGGTTATTCAACACAGGATCACTCGTCCCTGTTAGAAATTACGTGCGGTTACGACGAGCCTCAGCAACTCTGGCTTGGATGCTGTCGAAGAATGCCGTCATTTCTTCATCAGAGACTTCTGGGGTATAACCACACATGTCTTTGGCGTAGCGGAACATGCCCCCGATCAGTTCTCGCATCTTGCGTTCGAGATCAGACGGGAAGCCACCACGGTATTCAGACGGTGTGTTCAACGACCACTCAACAGGTTTGTTCGGGTCGTCGTAGTCGTGGATGGTGATAGTCCAGCGATGGTTACTAAACTCATCACCCACTTTAAAGAAGAACACTACGTTGTTGCAGTCAGCATCGCCGTAGTAGTTGTAGTCGTGGAAGGGTTCGTAATACTTGCGATCACGGAAATTGGTAGTCCGCAATTGCAACTCGCCCCACGACGTAGGAACAGACCAAACCAAGTCACGAGGTAACTTGACTTTCTTGAGTCGGTCCAGTTGCTGAGCGTAAAAATGAAGTGCTGCACTGCCTTCTGAGAAAGCCATAGAACCTCCGAACATAAAAGGCAGGCCGAAGCCTGCCTCTATGCTGTTACTTAGTAGGTGGCACCGCCGAGACGCTCACGGATTTCACCGAGAGTGGTACGGTTGGTGAAGTGACTGTTCTTGAACACGGAACGCAGTTCGCCCGACGAAGTAGCCAGGGTATCGAACGACATGTCCTGTTCTTGAGACAGTACGTAGTCATCTTCTACCAGGTCTACACGCAGGAAGCCTTTCGCAGACTTCTTGGCAGTTTCGCCTTCGGTGGCTGGCGCTTTGTACAGGTCGATGAGAGTATCTTCGATCTGGATCGCAGTGCCTTTGATAGCCTGGCCGAAAGTGTCGCGAGTGATGTACTGGTAGGTGTAGCTACCGATACCGAGTACCACGTTGCCCGAAGCGAAGGCTTTCTTCGCCAGACGACGCATGATCTCTTCGGTGCGTTGAACAGTGATGCTGTCACCGTAGATCAGACCGATGTGTTCGTCCAGCAGACGGTAGCCTTCCATGGTGGTGGTGCCACCGAAGGTTTCCCACAGGCATTCCACAGCGCCTTTCTCTTCTGGGGTCAGCACGTGCTCCACGATGTGGTAGCCACACTGGTAACGACCGGTCAGATCGTATTCCAGCTCGATCTCCAGCGACTTGAGGAAGCCGTAGATCATTGGCTTCACTGGGTCGTGGACTTCGGTCGGCAGACGCTCAGGCGACAGATGACGAGTAGCAGCAGTCATGCCCTGGAAGGAGTCGACCACAGTACGACCAGCACGCTCGAGGATCGCCGCATCCAGTTCAGCCCACGAACGGTTACGATTGCGATTGATCGAATCGGTAGCACGCCACAGCTTGTGTTCGCGATCACGGAAGTAGATGTGCTTGCGACGACCGTCAGCAGGACCACGACGGTACATCATTTGCTCAGCTTCTTCTTGGGTGAAGATCTCAGCACCACAGATGATCTCAACCGGATCACCCGAGTCAGGACGGATCACGACTTTGGCCAGACCGAGGCTGTCTTTCGGACGCGACAGGATCACGTCTTTCAGTTCAGGAACGATCTTGGTGACGACGCCCCAGAAGTCAAACGAGTCCGACACCAGAGCCACAGCACCGTTCGGGTAGACCTCGGTGATCAGACGCTTGAAGAAGCGCTTCTCGGCTTCCAGGCGCATGCGCTTGTAGCCTTCCTCGTCGACCTTCTGGTTTTTCTCTTGAAGCTGTTCGAGTTCGAAGTGCAGCTCGGAGAGGATGTTGGCCGTAGCAACGGCGTGTTCGGTAGCCGGAATCGAGCAGGCCACGAACTCCTTCTCTACGTTCGCGCCGTAGTAGTCTTCGGCGTAGTCGATCGCAGGGATGGTGTCGGTACCGCAGAAGCTCAGCAGGTGACCGAAGGAACCACGCACGTCTTCCAGACCGATGCCACGGAACGAGAAGTCGTGACCCTGGACGTCAACGAACTCTTTCGGAGTACCGGTGACTTGAGCCCAGTGTTTCAGGACACGACGGTATTCGAAAGCGATGGTCGAACAGGTGACGATTTTCCAGATCAACGCCGACATCGAGGTTTCGAGGTAGTTCGTGAACCAGTAGAAGTCAGGGTGCGTGTTGTAGATGGTGTACAACGGCACGTTCATGTTGACACGTGCACCTTCCGGCAGCGCCAGTACTTCGATCGGCAGGTAGCCCAGGTCGTGCAGACGCTCGAAACCATCAACTGGAACCTTGCCTTCGCCGAGGTAGTAGTCCATGCGGCGCTTGTAGCGCTTGATGACTTCATCTTTCGGCTTGGAGAAGAAGCTGCGCTGCCACAGCTCGTTCAGTTCTTGCAGGATACCTTGCAGACCAGCCCAGACCACCTTGTGATCCCAGAACTGCGACTTCGATACGGAACGCTCGAACAGGCGATCAGCACGCGCCGTCAGGTTCCCGTAGGTGAAGTTGGAGCCTTTCGGGAACATTGGGCGGTGGCCGACTTTGTAACCGTCACAAACGTTGGGGGCAAACAGGTTCATGCCAGAAGTCCTTGTACAGGGTGCCAGTAGATTTTGTCGTCATTGACTTCGTCAGGACGCTTGTTGTACGACGCGTTCGGGTGCCACGAGTTGGTGGTGCGAATCTGGTCGTAGTGTTTGGTCAGTAGAGCGTAGCCTTTGGTGAACAGACCGTGAGTGACGAACAGCTCGAGAGAGCAGTAGTCATTATCGCCGCTCACACGCATGTAGTCCGCCTCGAAAGGCTGGAGCTTCTCACGCAGAGCTTTGGCCAGCTCGATGAAGGTGAAGCCACCGTCGCAGATGTCGTCAACAACCAACCAGGTCAAACGAGGGGTTGGCTCAAACGGGATGTCGACACTGGTGCCAACGATCTTGCCGGTTTCGACGTCACGGTGTTTGGAACCGTAAGCGATACGAGTAACACCAACCAGGCGGGCCAGTTCTTCAACCTTCTTCACCGCCCCAGCGTCAGGGGCTACCAGTACAACGCGTTCCCAGGCGTGACGACCGAGCTTAGCAACGATCTGCGGTAGGGTGATGTGGGTCAGGCGATCCAACAGAGCAGCACCGACGTCACTGTGAATGTCCAGGACCGTCACGGTGTTGTAGCGCTGGAGGTTGATGATGTCGCAGAACGGCTTGATGGTCAGCGACTCACCTGGACGTGGCACGCGGTCTTGGCGAGCGTACGGCAGGTAAGGCATGTACAGGTGGATCTCGAGGGCTGGGTTCAGCCGACGGATCGCATCAGTGACCATGACGAGGTCCATGATGTCCACTGCGTTCTTGAGGTGAGCGGTCAGGTTGACAGCTTTCCAGCTCGCTACAGCGGGGTCGACGTACGGATGCACTTCACCGCCCGGCAACACTTTCGAGTTAGCGGGAAACGAGATGTTAACGTCCCCACGATTGCTAATCAAAATCATGTGGCTTCCTTTTCTTTATTGCATACGGGTTACTCTCACCCAATACCACCACTATGTAAGAAAAAAAAGAGGGGACCGAAGCCCCCTCTTGATTAACCGAAGACCCTCTGCATCAGCGATCGTTTCTTCGGCGCAGGCCGGGAAGCGACAGCTAATACAGCAAGCACCGCCAGGCCAGCAATTGCTACGTTGGCTTGGGCATTGGTGTTGTTACGTTCTGTCTTCTGTTCTTCGACCTTCAATTCCAAACGGGCAAGTTCAGCTTTCCGTTCAGCAATCTGGAGTTCGACCGAAGCCAGCTCAGTTTCTTGCGCGGTGATCAGTTGTTGCTCGCTCATTTCGACCCCTTGGGCGGACGCCCTTCCATCTTGCGCCAAGTTTCATCAAGCTTCTTCATGTGCTTGGCGAGTTCTTCGTGTTTCCCTGCTTGATGTAACTCCAAGGCTTCTGAGCCCGGCATCATCAGGGTACCGTCGGAATAACGGACTGCTTTACTGCTCATTCATTGGGTCCTCTTCATAGATCACGATGCCCAGTTGCTGACGCTCCCAATTGAGCATAGCGACCTTCGAGAAGTCTTTGCTGGGATACATAGCCGTAGCCATGTTCTCACAAGCCTCGATCACCTCAGGGTTCATCTGCTCACCTTTAGCAGCAAACCCGCGCCCTTCCTTCAAACAGTTCTTGGCGAAGTCACGCTTCTTCGTCATGTACTGCTCTTCCAGATACGTAGCATCGATCTGGTGGCGCTCACCTTCGGCCTTCATTTGCTGAGCACCGTAGAACCCACCACAAACCACCACCAACATGCCCAGCGCAATAGCAAAGTTGTTGGACTGTTTACGGAGCCACTGACCGAAGGTAGCGAACAGAAGAACCACTACGTACAACACAGCCTCACCACCCTTCTTCATCGGGTCACCGCCGGAGCCTGACGCGGCTGCATGTAGCGAGTGTCGTAGCCTTCTTCACCCGGCAGCAGGTTTTGTGGATCAGGGTACAGCATCTGCCAAATACGCAGATCGTTACCACCGCGCTGTTTCAACTCAGAGCAGTACAAGTTCAGCATCTGAAAAACGTTGCACGGGAACATCGCACTGCGCATCGGGGTAGGGTCGCCATCCGAACGCTTAACGATGTCGGTACGGACACCTTCTTCTGCCTTGCCTTCCTTGATCCAAGCCTGCGCTTGGTTCTTCAACATGTTGCCCAGGATGCGGTTATCAATCACCCCGCAGATGAACAGCTCTGGCATACCGAGGCGCGACAGACCTACGGTGTACGAGTAGTTCAACCCGTTGCCACCAGCGTGCTGCGGCACACCGGAAACGCTCAGGATCGCAAACTTGTTAGCAGCGATCGAACGCTTGATGTGACGCTTCACTTGTTTCTTGGTGTCTGCAACTTTCATGTTACTTCCTTTTAATAGGGGTTACTGTGGCGCGAGGTGCACCAAGGCGATGAGGGATCGGACCCTTGCCTTTTGGGATTTTCATCAGTTTAGCGCGACGCTTGCGAATCGCTTCGGGAACGTACATGAACAGCGCTGGCGCAGAGAAGTCAGGTTTGCCCTGCTTGATCTGTACCAGTACCGCCATCATTTCTTCTTTGGGAGGATTCGACCAATCCATCTCGATCGTACTCGCCCCGTTCCAACGCACGCAGTTATTGGGATTACCATCAATGAAGTTGGCGATACCCTGGCTCTTGATCGTACGTTTGATTGCAGCAGCGGTACTGTTCATCGGACCGTCCACGTTGCGGGTGGCGTAGAAACAGTAGTTGTTCAGGTCCTGACCGGAGGCAATCTCGTAATACGAGAGGTGCTCCTCGATCGGGATAGTCAACAAGAAGCAACGAGTGCCTACAAACGCATGGCTGCGGTTGGTGTGATACTCTTTCAGTCGACGAACGATCAGTGACATGTCAGCCTTCTTTCTTTTCGTAAGCGTTGAGGATGGTGCGACATTCAACTTCGGTAGGTTGACGTGGTGGATCGTTTTCGAACATCAGCCACATGCCCTCAGTGCGACCACGGGACTTATACCAACCCACCCACAGACAAGTCGGTTGGGCGTTCATGAAGCCCTTGTCGTTTTCACGAGGAAGAGTGTCAATGTCCAACAGGCTGACGGTAGCGAAGTGTTGGTTCTCTTCGCACTGGTGGTTAATGCGGTAGTCGCCTTCACGCTCAGCCAGATCACGAATTTCGTTAGCCGTTGCGCAGTTCCAGTTATCCCCGGTGAACGGACCTTCGCGGAACCCACATTTCGGGTCAGCACCGTTCCAAGTTTTACCACGAGTCTTACAAGCTTGACATTCCATCTACGCTGCCCTTTTCAATTCATTTCCATAGACGTCAACCAGAGCTTGTGCTTTGGCTCGTCCTTCATCGGTGTAAAGGTTGATTCGTTTCGGGATACCAGCACGGATCGCCATCTGTAGCGCCATATTGGTTCCACCTTTAACCGTCTCAGTTTTACCAGCGGGTTTGGCCCAGTAGATAATAGCCTTAACTGGATCATTCAACGTGTCACCCAGAATCTGGAACACGTTACGAGTGTGCATGGCTTTTGCCCCACGCTTACACTTATCCCACGCAGGATGAACTTCTGATGCCATGCTGTGCGCCGTCTCCCAAGTAGGAAACTTTGTAGCATCGTAAAAGAAGTTCTTAGGGTCATGATAACGATCCCACACCCCATCCCACGCTAAGTAGATCCTGGCCTGCAAATCGTAGTACCAACGACTTTGTAACGCACCGTCATAGAAAGCACGATCAGCGCCCTCAGCGTCACCACTACTTAAGGCATACCCTTGTGCATACAACGCTAAACTAATTTGTCGCATCAACGCCAGAATGTCCTCCGGCGTCTCACGACTCCCCACTCCCGCAAACCACCCTCGGAAAATTGGTGGCATGGGATCAGTCCTCGACTTTGTATTCCAGATACTGACTCGACGGGATCGGGCCGGTAATCTTGAATGCAGACCAATAGTCCTTGTTGTAACGCAAGGTCACATGGTAGTAGTCGTTCACCCGACGCAACTCAATCTTTTTCAAAGACTGTCCCGGCAGGTAGTAATTGGCGCTGTCTTTGAAGAACTCGATAACTTCCGAGAACTCTTCAAAGTGAAACCGAGTATTCGGCTCCAGTGGCGAGAACTCTTGACCATCTTGTTTCAGATGGATGAGTCCAAAGGGGGGATATTGTTCAGGTCGCATGGTTCTATCTCGTCCATTTCTAGATTGATCAGGAGGTTGTTGTGGATGACTTCCATATGCTCCACTGAGTACGCCAAGTAACGGCCGCCCTCAAGGTACGGAACCACATAGCGATAGATTTGATTGTACAACTCTGAGACGAAGTCTACGAACATGTGCGTTTCATAAACGGACAGGTTTAGCAGGATATCCCCAATCGCATCTTTCTCTTCGCCGTCCACTTCTTCATCATGATTCTCGTACATCATATCTAAATACAGATGGAAAAGCTGAGCCACCTGAGTACGAGTCTTGGGCGAGGGATCTTGCAAAGCGTAGGTGCAGACGAAATCCACACAGTACCAGATGTTCTTCTCGATAGCACCTGAGGCACGTTGGATCATATCACCGCAGGGAATTAAGAACCGAGCTTCCATAGGTACCTCACGACACGATGACGTCTCGAATAAACGGGATGTGGAAGACCATGCTGAAAATTAACGCCATTATCCACAAGACGAACTTGCAGAACATGATGTTACCCAGCTCGTGACGGAACGACCAGCGAACAGCATGCCAGAACTCCGACCAGTCATCCTGACAGCGAGCATACGCACCGAGGTAGAAACCGCAGTTGAGAGCGATAAAGATGATAAGGAACGTCAGGAGGAAACCGATCATGGGAAGAACTTCGTGTAGTTGATATAAAGGAGGACCAGCAGGAACGGAACGTGGAGTACGACAATGCACATCCACAGGCGAACAATACTGAACCCACGATTTTGATGCCACAACATTTCGATCTGTGCTTTCCACTCAGGCCAATCAAAGCCTAAGTCAACGTGGAAAATACGGAACGAGGCAAACAGAAACACAACAGACCACAACAACAGCAGGACATACGTTGGGATTTCACCAGCCATTTTCTTTTGCTTCCTCAAGCATAGAAGGGCTCCCGCAGGAGCCCGAAAGGTTATTTGACCAGAGGGTCGAAGATACCAATCCAGTACCAGAACACACCAAGGAAGATACTGACGGCGTAGAAGGTGGCGTACGCCTTACGGTCTGCCTTTTTCAGTTCATCGATGTGTTCACGCACCGCCCAGAACTGTTTCCAGTGAGCACGTGGTTGATAGCCCACACCTTGTCTACGTGCAACCGCGTAACGGTAGAGCATGGTGATCGCGATGTAACACACAAGGATGAACACCGCAGCGTACTTCAACGCACCACTAGACAAAACCATCCCGATTAACAGTCCGTAGGAACCGAACCACATCGCCATCTCCACCAACGGTTTCTTCAACCGCCGATCACGCAGGATAGGAGCCAGGCCTTTAAGCAGTTCCTTCGGACGAAAGCCAATCTCTTGTACTCCACAGTACAGAGCAATACCTGCGCTAAGTAGCACAGCACACAACACACCAAACAGAGCACCGTATACAGCAGTCATTAGCGATTTCCTTTATTGTCGCCCGGTTCTTCAAATTCGTCCACCAAATGCGGACAGTCGTCGTAGCTGAACTCTTCTTGTGGCTCAGGAGGGAGTTCATCCTCATCACCATCCATAAACAACGGGTACTCCTCGTCAATCAAAACCTCTGGGTTCCTGTCGAGGTGAGCAGCCACGTGTAGGTGACGGTACAACGGAGGCAAGAAGCGAGCGTAACGTTTGACAATCTCATCGCCCATATAGCGACGGAAGTTCCACGTGAACAGGTAGTGTGCCAATTTCCTAACTGACTCAACTCCCGCTTCTTTAAAGCTTATACTCTTGGCTCTGTTCAGATGGAGCACTTCCCGCCAGAACAGACCAAAGGCTAGGTGATACTCTTCCCAACTCATCTTGCGAGGATAGTGATCTACCCCTGCTTGGATGTGTTCGTTATTGTAATCCTTCAACAAATCTTCCAACGCATGTAAGCACGCGGTGTTCTCATTGAAGAAGTAGTTACGACCAAACTCAGCACCCATCAGCCCGTAGTGTCCGGGTGCAGTGCGAGCCAACACATCTTTACGGGCCTTCTCTTCCTGCTGTTGCTCCATCAATTTCTCATGGACCTTGCGAGCTTCCAGAACATCTTTGATTTGATGTTCCTTCACAATGCAAGACTTGGTGATGTCAGCAGGCCCAGGCCACCCTAGGGCTTGATAGACCAACGACGAAGCATCATCGTAGTCAACCTTAAGGTCTCGCCAAACGTGGTGTAGCAAGCGCCCAAGGAGCGTTGCCGAGATGTATTTCCTACTACGGATTTTGTCCAGTACCTCTTCTACCGCAGCCTTGTCGATGTGGGGCTCTAACACGACGTTGCGGAACTTGGATTTCTTTACTACGTGCGACTTGCCGGGACGCAGATAAAATACAGGTTGGTTCTTCTTTGAGCCCATGATGTTCCATTCCAGATAGATGCGGGTCTCCGAAGAGACCCTAGAGAATCATTGTTTGGTCAGCACAGCTTTACGAGCATCTCGCTCTTTCATTTGGCGGTCGATTTGTGCATGGAAGTGATCTGCCATGAACTTACCTTCCTCGAGACGCATCATCCGATTCCAAATCTCTTGGGCTACAGTACCCTCGAAATCTTCTTCGATGTTGAAGAAGGAACCGATGGAGTACAGCAGGTGCTTGTACACCTTCACCATCATACCCACTTCTTTACGCAGGATATCGGCCACCTTGTCAATAACGAAGTGGTCAATGTCTTCGATCATCTTGGCCAGACGACCGGTTGCGTAAACGCCTTCACGAACACAACGCTGGAGACTCCACGTGTCATCACGCTCCCAGCATTCTTCTGCACGGATGTTCATCGTGTTGAACATAGACAGGCTAACCAACAACCCATCCAGACAACGACGATAGATAAACGCTACCGTAGCATCCCAATCACGCGAACGAGCATTGACAGCCTCTTCGGAATTATTGGCAAGATCCAGCAGGTAGATCGTTTCCATCAACTGTGCACTGTACTTGACGTGGTGTAAAGTCAAGTGCTCCAACCGACGATGACGACCCAGCTTATAGATGTCATCGTGGAAGTATTGATCGTGTAGTTCTTGGCGGAATTGCAGACGATTGAGATCCATCGTTACATCCTCGGGACAACAACCCCTGTTTGACCTTGGTACTTGCCCCCACGGTCTTTATACGAGGTTTCACACGCCTCGTCAGACTCGAGGAACAACATTTGTGCAACGCCTTCGTTGGCGTAGATCTTGGCCGGTAGGTTGGTAGTGTTGGAGAACTCCAGCGTCACGTGCCCTTCCCACTCAGGTTCCAACGGGGTCACGTTAACGATGATGCCGCAACGAGCGTAGGTCGACTTACCCAGGCAGATGGTCAAGACGTTCCGTGGAATGCGGAAGTACTCAACCGTACGGGCCAGTGCAAAGCTGTTCGGTGGGATAATGCAAACGTCGGACTTGATGTCCACGAATGCCTTCTCATCGAAGTTCTTCGGATCGACAGTTGCCGAGTTGATGTTGGTAAACACCTTGAACTCGTCAGCACAACGCACGTCGTAACCGTAGGAGGAAGTGCCGTAGGAGATCTTGACTTCTTCCATCCACAGCTCGCCGTCGCGGGCTACGACACGATAACCTGCTGCTGGTTCGAGGACACCTTCGTGGAACGCATCGCACTCTTGGCGAGACAGCTTACGAGGTCCACCACCACGGACCTGACCGTATTCGAACGGCTCGATCATTGGCTTGAACTTGTCGAAGACCTGATCGTTTTCCTGCAAGCGCCATGCCCAGAAGCTGTTCTCCAGCGAACGCAGTTGATCTGCGGTGTGTGTGATACCTTCCCACGCCAGCTCTTTCATTTCACTGGAGCCCGGTCGGACATACAGCGCATGGGTTGGTGGTGTGGACATACGACGAATCCACTTGTCCGATTTGATGCTCATTGAAAGAGTTCCTTGACCGCATTTTCGAGGGTGAGGGATGGAGTTACGAAAGCCACGATACCTTCTTTCTTGGCGAAAGTCAGTAGGGTTTCTTTAATTTGTGGCAGGGGTTCTTCCGGGTGGAAGCTCAAGAGCACAACAGACGAATTGTGGTCGTCGAGGATCTCACCGATCAGATCCGCGTCGTGTTCCAGCTCTTCGAATACACCCTCGGTATTAGCGTGCACTTGTTCGATGTCTTCGAAGGTGATATACACCGCCGTGGTATCTTTGGTGTCGAGCGCACGTTTATACGCATCGAGCAACAAACCCTGTTGTACAGTTTTCATGACGGTGCTCCGGTGGTTGAGGTAGTCGTACGTCTCTTCTTCAATCGGCCACAAGGCAGACTTCGGGAAAGGGTAAGCGCTGCCATCAGGAAGCTTGGTGATGTAGAGACCAGACTTCAAAAGCTGGGTGACCAGCAGATCCTGACCAATGAAAGGACGAGCGTCAGGGTCGATGCCGTGATCACCACCGCCACCCATGTTGTACCGCTTACCGATTTCCAACGGGTTGCCACGAAACAGTCGCTCCTGCTCGCGGCTCATAGATAGCTTAGCCATGTTCTTTATTACCCTCAGTCAGCTTTTCGTAAAGCTCTTTCAGATCAGTGTACAAGATTTGAGTCTTGTAACCGGTGGCGCGGAACATCTCTTTCACCGTTTCGACCAGTTCTTCAACCGTGGTTTCACTCCCCAAGGAGACGGCACGATAGTAGACTTGGTGGCGGGAGAAGCTGTGGTGCATGTCGCGAGGATTGATGCCTTCGTGATGACAGGCCGAATCAACACGTTCCTTGAAAGGAATAACGGCGTCTTCCTTGTTCAGCGTCAGGAAGATTACGCTAGCGAAGTTGGCATCATTGGCAGTCGTTATCGACTGGCGCAAACCGCCAAAGTGGACCACGATCGGGAAGTCGAAATCTTTTACTGGGGAGGTTGTGAACATTGAGGCCTCGGTGCGTAACCAATGTTGTCGAACATACCGGCGACATTAAGATCGTCGGTGAAGAAGTACACGTCGTTGTCGGGGAAACGTTCACCCCATTGCTGCATACCAATGAAGGTCATGGTCGGACCGTCATTAACCACACCACCACCATCGAACTCCTGATTGGTCCAAGCTCGACCAAAGCTGATGTTGTTCTCAGCGGTGAAGGTATCCCAGTCGATACAGTTCTCTTCCCGCACAATCTCGATGGACTTCTCCCAGCGTTCGTCAAGCGTATTGGAGGTATCCAGACCCGTCACAAACTTACAGCCTCCACCCACAGGTGGATTGTGAATAATGAATTGCATCATCTCCACTACAGTTCCCTTGTACAGCTTTACGTTTTCAGGCAAGGTCCGTTTCATTTATAACTCCGGGCATAAAAGGAAGAGGGGACCGGAGTCCCCTCGGGTTAACAGCACTTGTGGGTCAGAGCCACCCAGGCGCCATTGCGTGCAGCTTGAAGCAGGTATAACTGGTAACGCAAGCACTGGGTATGCGTGCCCTTAAAGATTGCCGAGTACTCACTCGTCGCACCTTTAGGTCGCACTTGCCAGCGTTTCCAGATCCAGCTCTTCGGACGACGCTCTACCACGTAATCGACTTGCTCATGAGCAGCCCAATACCGTGGGTCTTCCAAAGGGTTGTCGTAAACATCGGGAGGTTTCATCGACGATAACTCGTGACTGCGCCGTGGGAAGTTTCGCAGACAATGAAGTTCACATCGAGGTTAGTTTTGAGTTTGTAGACCTTACAGTCATCAACCTCAGCAACCAGCTCGTAGTTGGTCTTGGGGTTCTTCTTTACGACCTCGAGGGCTTCGAGTCTCTCGTACTTAGCAGAGACCGCAGGAATCACCACCATGATGAACAACATTAACGCGTATAGCCACCACCACGTGCGCAGGTGGAATTTCAGCCGCAGCATTACTGACGAACGGCTTTCAGGTTGCTGTTGATAGCCTTGGCTACAGCGCGTTTGACGTTGCGGCCTTCTTTGGTGTCGAGGTTGGCGTGCCACGAGTTGTTGTAGACCACTTGAGCCGACATGCAGTAGGTGCTGATGTTGGTCCAGGAGTTGTCCGACGGAATGCCCGAGTCGCCGTTCTTGTCGATCTTGCAGGAAACGTACAGAGGGTTCTCGTTGCGATCTTTGGCTTTGCCGAAGGCCGAAGCTTTGATCTCGCCGATGGACAGGGTGTCTTTGAAGTCGTCAGTGATGTCGTTGGAGATCAGACCTGGACGACCCACGTAGATCATACCGCCCACTTCGATACGCACACCACTTTTCATGGTGAAGCCTTGGTTCACAGCTTCGGCAGCAGCATACCAGTCATCGAACTCGACAGTCTTGACCTTCTTGAAGTCTTCGGACACCGCACCGAAGTTACGCACGGTTACTTCTGCACCGGAACCTGCGACGTAGGCAACAGCACGGACGAGGTTTTCCTCTTCCTTCATGTCGTCGAAGTTCTTGACGCCAGTCTTACCGTGAATCCAGAAGACCGCTTCGGTATGGGCGTTGGTCACCGAGATGTCACGAGGCAGGCCCAGGGAGGTTACAGCGTCAGCCTGCATGATGGCCATGACGCAGTCGCCTTCCTTCATCATCTGGGCGTTCTCGACAGAACCACCAGTGTTGATGACGTCCAGCGTGGCACCGGTCTTGCGAGCGATCTCGCCGCCGATAGTTTGGCCGAGGGCTTCATACGCACCAGTAGCACCGCCGGTGCAGAAGGTCAGTTCGGCTGGGGTGGCGAATACGGCGCTGGAAGCGATGGCGAGCAGGGCGCCGATCAGAAAACGTTTCATGCTTTTACTCCGGTCAGTTTTTGATTGTTGTCGATCAGGGTGATAGGCATTTCTTTGAGGAACCCATCAGCACGCAACTCTGGTGCGTGGAGGGACTCTTGATGCGCTTGGTCTTTGTCTTGCGACACAACCTTAACGCCGCTGAACCCGTGCTCCAGGAGAGTACGACGAATCAGCTCGAGGATGCGCGACTTACCGATGTGAGGACGGCTGCCACGGATCTCGATTTCCAGTTCAGGCTCTGGCCTGATTGATACGCTAGTTGCTGTGATCACTTCTTCTGTCCTTGGGGGTTTATTGGAGGGTGGGGCGATCAGGTCAAACGTCACCAAGTTGTTCAGTGCTCGTTCAGGCCACTTAGTCACTTTGGTAAAACCACGCAAACCGAAGTGCAACTCGGCTTCTGGATCACGCAGCATTTCACGGACAACATCACCATAGGGACCCATCGGTTTGAAGCGACCGATCATGTAGTTTTCATCTTCACCCATTGGGTAGCAGAGAACTCCACAGACGCGGTCTTCATGGATGGTCATGATGTCTTCGATTGCTTGTTGGGCGGAGAACTCCACCACAGCGCCTTCGATTTTGTTGCCTTGAGCGTCAAGACGGATACGACTACGTCCACGCGGACTACCGTACTCAACATACATCTCGCGACCAGAACGCACACGGTCACGAAATGCTTTACGAACCGATTCAGGATCGTATTGCAGACCATCGCGGAACGGATTGCCGAAAGAACCCAGCACCACCTCGTAGGTTCCATCAGGTAGGACTTTGATGTCCTTTACTTTGTTGGTCACAACACACCTCGGGCAGCAGCCATCTTTTTGTACTTCTCGATCATGGGAAAGAGATTGTTTTTGTGACGCAAACCCAAACGTTCACAACGCTTGACTTTTGCCTCTTCTTTCTTGATAGCTTTCTGAAGCTTTTCCAATTCGTCATCGCCACCCATTAGAATCTCCTTGGTATTGCTAGTCTATAATTTACATCTGAGATATTTTTTATTACCGCCCTCTAAGCGAGTGTAAGAAATTATCGTATTGTATGTTGGACCCGATAGCGTCCACTCGTTACGTCCCTTCGAAGAGAGCGATCATGACTGACTTAACCAAAGCCCCCGATCAGGTCATTATCGACCTTATCAATGCTGACAACACTCCGCTGGCCCTGACCGCCGAACTGGTAACCTTCGGTGTTCCGAACGCTGCCGCCGGTGAGAACCCAACCAAGAACACTGAACTGACCGTCACTGCTGCCGAAGGTAGTGGTTACTCTGGTTCGGTGGTTGTCACGTACAACCGTGTCAACTTGGCGACTATTCCGACCATCGCTGCTGCACCGGCCGAGTTCCCCCTGGGTAACGCGACCACCCTCAAGGATTTGATCCCCGAATTCAATGCCAAGTACGGCGTCAATCTGACCGACGACGATTTCGTCGACGCTCCGATCCCAGAATTCACTGGTGGCCTGAACGAAGAACACACCATCCAGCTCGTTGCCAAAGCCGACTCGCTGATCTACATCGGCTCCGTCGACATCGTGGTACAGGGTGAAGACATTCCGCTGGGCTCCGTCGTAACCAACACCGCTCTGAACGGTCTGGTTTACGAAGCGCCAGTGGCTCCGTAAGAAACCCTGACGCTGAGCGGAGGAGGGGCTTCGGCCTCTCCTCCGTTTCTGCTGTTTTCAAGCACTTCGACTTCCAGGAGTTACACAATGAACCTCTTACCGGGATCGTCCGAAGCTGCGCTGCTCGAACTCGTCAATCAGGCCAACAGTCTGGCTCAACCCCTCGTGGAAGGGGATTTGTACTTTGGCAAAGTCAAAGCTTTGTCGGGCGGGCTGGTTGAGATCCCTGCTGTAACGATGTATGACAGCGCGTATGAGGGCTACGTTAAGTTCCGCTACCAGCGCCTAAGTCTCAGCAAAGCGTTCGGCAGTATTCGTCCGTCTCTGCGTGATATCGGTTATCCCACTCTCCACCAACTGTTACCCGTCATCAACAAACAGCTTGGGGTTAATCTCCAGCCAATAGATGTGGTCGATGTTCAATTCGACTGGTTGGGTAACAACGAACAACTGAACATTCAGATTACAGCAGCAACGGAATCACTCGGTTACGAAGGCTCGTTCATCATCACCTTCACTCGTGTTCGTCCAATGCTGAACAAGGTAGTGACCGCTACTACTTTGGATGTTCTAGAACACCATACAGCGCCGGTAGATGGTAAGTTATCATTACCAATGGCGATGTACTCGTTGGACCTCTCTGGCAATGATGACGCACTGCGCATCTATACCCCGTATCGATACTGGTACAACCCAGGCTTATTGAGGACACTGATGGCCGGGTACGGTTTCCCTAACTGGCCGCATCGAATCGGTAGTTTGCAGTGGGGTGCAACCAAGGATTTCCCGGAGTCCAACCAAGCTTTCACAAACGTCATCGTGGATAAAGCCCCCAACATTGCGGGGTACACTGGTGACGCATACTTCCATTACAACCGATCCTAAATGAGGTGTCGATATGGCTCTTTATAAGACACCGAAGGCTGCGATCATTGGTGCGATCAAAGCATTAAACGGTGGCGTGACTCTGGTTGAGTCCGAATACGTCTTCGGTAATCCGGTTACTGTAGAACCTGCCAGTGACGGAACCAACACCACTATCACCATTACTGCCAAAGATTCCGCCAGTACCTTTGATGGATCGGTGACTGTTCGCTACACTCGTTTGGCCCTGCCTGACTTGCTTAAGTTGGTCCCATCCACGTTGAGCATTCCGCCCGTCACCACAGTTGCTGGTTTCGCCCAAGCGTTTAACCAGGTCTACGGTACGGCCTTCGAACCCGCCGACTTGATTGATGGTCCGATCGCTTTACAAGACGGTGCCGGACAAGTCACCCTGAAAGCACAACCGACCTCTTTAGGTTGGACTGGCGAGGTGGTCTTCAATATCCTGCCGGGACGTGTACAGATTGCAGATGTGATCACTGTCACCACCCTGCCTGGCTTGAACTTCCCTGACCCGTATGAGGGCAAACCATTTGGTTGGGCCTACAGTTACTGGCGTAGCTTCTCTCCAGTCGAACCTCAGCTCACCAGTATCGTGACTGAATCGGTCGATTGGAACACCGTAGCCCAAGCATTGACCACCATGACCAACGATACGTGGGTTGTGTCTGGTCAGAATCGTTTCTCCTTAGGTGGGGCGACCATGGAGTACAACGGGTTGACCTCAGAAACTGAACAAGCCAACTCGGATTACGAGAGCGTGATGATCATCCGCTTGGGTGCCGACTGCTTGGGTTATAGTGGTCGTCTTTTCCTTCACTACACTCCAGTCGACACTGACATCTAAGAGGTGATCTATGGATTCCAAAGAGAAACTCTTGGATCTGATCAACGACCTCAACCAACCACGCAAAGAACTTAATAACATCAACGTTAAGTTCACTGGAATTGTACCTGCTAACGAGACGGGTGAAACCATCTTGACCGTGGCAGGTGTTCCAGGACGTGGCTATAGCGGTAGTGTTGATTTGACGTACAACCGTTTGAACCTCACTGAGATTCTTGACGGCAAAACCGTACGTAGTCCAGATCCGTTGACTCCCGATTCTTTCTTGGAGTTGGTCAACAATGCTTACAACCTCTTCCTGACAGCACTTGATGTTGGAGAGATCACCATCCCAGAGTTGGGTGAGGGTGAATTTGCACAGTTGACTCTTGAGGCTAATGAAGACTCGTTGGGCTTCATTGGTGGGGCAACGCTGCGGTTAGAGTTTGGTCGTTCGTGGTTGGATCAGGTCATCGGTAACAAGACCCTGAATGAACTGAAACATCCGATCAAGGTCGAGTACAAAAAGTCGTCACGCATGGTAACGTGGAACAAAGATTTCACGTGTGTGCGGGATGCTATCGCGCCGACTAAAAAGAACGAATATACCGATTGGGCCGCCCTACAGGCTGCATGTGCTGCTTACGGTATTCCGGCTTGGAGTCCTAATCGGATCGTAGATCAACCAACCTCCGCCGTGCCGGATGCTAACCCTGCGTTTGATCGCGTGGTAATTCAATCCAGCGTACTGAGCGCTAGTCTCGACGGTCCTATTTACCTCCACTACAACGTCCTCGAAGAGATCTAGTAATGGCCATTTATAAGTTTCCTCCGAAGCAAGAGGTTTACGACCTCATCAACCAGGCCAACCCTGGTCTGACTAAACCGTTGGCAGCCGCTAACTGCGTTCTTTCCAACCCCACCGTCATTGTTGGTGCGGTGTACCCTGCATCGAACTCTTCGATCGTAGTGGCCCCAGCTCCAGGTAACAACGATTACATCGGCAAACAAACGCTGAAATACAATCGTCGCGACCTCAGTAAGATGTTCCGAGGAATCACGGTACTGGTGAAGAAGTTTGCCTCGCGCAACATGCCGACTGCTGGGTATCTCGCATTCACCATTTACGAGTTGCTGCCAGATATCAACCGGTTGTACGGTTTGAACTTGACCGAGGATGATGTCAACACCGGTAACATCCTGCGCGGCAGCACTCTGGAAAACGGACAGTACACCACCACTGTAACCGTGACCACCAAAGCAACTTCGATGGCTTATGTGGGTAGCTTCTCTCTGAAGTGGTTGAACACGCCGCAGAGTCTGGTCGACATGATTACCAGTCTGGATCTGGATGGTCGTAAATACCCAGGTGGCAACCTGTTCGACGAAACCCACCTGCCGATCCTCACTGGTGAATCTTACCGTCTGGACAGCACGGCAACCATTCAGACAGTGATGGCTGTCCCTAACCCATTCGCTAAAGGTAACATCAGTTGGTCTGCGGGTTGGATCAATACCTACGCGGCATTGATGAATTTGGTGAACAGTAGTTCAGGCGGTCGGACTAACCTCCGTAGTTACGTCGGTGGCGAGAACTACAAAACTAACCCAGGTAGCATTGTTGGCATGCAACACCAAGGGGTGGCTCTTCCTAGCGCTGAGTTCCCTGAACTGAACAGTCGCTTCTATAACCGCGCGCTGATCATCTTCGTGCCGGAAGACTGCCCATGGGCCTGTGGTCACCTGATTTTCCACTACAACGCCTGAGGACTGAGTCATGCCAGGATACATGCAGGAATCGAAACTTAACCTCCTCAACCACATCAATGCCAAGAACGCCACCACGTTCGCCCTGACCGATTTGGACTTCAGTGCACCTTCGGTTATCAACGGTACGTGGCGTGGGGTGGCTAATCCACACAACACCGCTGTGCGTTTGACAGCCTCAGCGACCAGTATCTTCCAAGGTACTGTAGTGATCACGTACGACCGGCTTGAACTCAAAGAGATCATCAAGATCCCTGGGTTCACCTTACGTGCCGACCACCCAGCCACCGCCTACGAGTTGCTTGATACTCTCGCCAACTACAATGGTTTGAACTTCACCACTGACGATATCGAAGACAGTCCGGTGACTGATAACGGCGACGGGACCTACACCGTAACGTTGACCGCCAAGCCAGGTTCGTACGGTTGGGTGGGTAGTGTGACGATCTCGAACTTCGGACAAGGTGGTGCGCCACTGGACCGCGTGCTTTCGGGTAACGACATGCCAGGTCTGAACTACCCGACTTCATCTGATGGCGACGTTTACGGTGCGCTGTATCTGTACCCGTACGACTTCACCGGCTCTTACGATCTGCTACTGGATCTCGAAGAAGGGGTTCCGTTGACCGCCCAACAAGCGGGTGATTTGGCTAACGCCATTAATCTGTTGGATGTGTCCACTGGCGCTGGTGCTTGGAACGCTTCGGCTGAACAAGCTGAGTGGTCTCTAGAAGGTGCGGTCCCGTATCACAACGGACTCAACACCCCTGAGCTGTTGACCAACTCCAGTTACAAATACGCCCTGTTGTTGGATCTGCGTCCAGGCGTCACCTTACCGAAAGGTCGGATGGCTCTGCACTACAACGATCCGATCGATAGCGGTTCTGTCTGACGCAAGGGCCTACGGGCCCAATTAGGAGATCCCTATGTTAAGGGCTGCTATTGGTTTTGAACACTGCGCCAGAAACGTGGTGGATACGTGGATGGCACAGTCTGGGTTGGCAATTTCTCGCCATCCAACTTACCCAACTTACGGTAAGGGCCTCATTGTCGACAGCAATGGTTGGCTCTCTGTACCAGAGGGAGCCTCCCCGGCGAGCGATTCATTTGTGTTCATGGACCTTCGTCCATTCATGGATACTTCTGGTCGAGCTACCATGATTTGTTTTGGGTACCGGGCCAAGTTGGTCAAAGCGGGCGTTGCTGGGCTCAGTAACCTTTCTCTGTGGATGGCACACGGTAGTACTCGTGCATCTCACGCTGTGGCAACCTTTGCAAACATGTTTCCCGCAGGCTCCCCTGAGGGGACTGAGTGTTTGGTAGAGATTGTCCTAGATTTAAATGCAGGACAGCGTTACACCTACGTCAATGGTGTAATGTTGGGGGCGACGGCTTATGCTGGTTTGGCCAGCGCTTCACTGAAGACCGGTGACTTTGCTGTCTTCATGAGTCCTTGTGTGTCTAACACCTCTGCTGTAGTGGCGACTCGTGATTTCTGGATCACCGATGACCTGCCAGGTGATGGTATGATTGGTCGTTTGGGTGATATGAAAGTGCGACCTTTAACACTGGCGTCTGCTTTTGGCAATGGTTGGTCTGCCTCCGATGGTGGGACTTTGATAGCGGCCTTATCGGCACCTTCAGATAAAGTTAACCCGGCCGTTGTGAATTCTGCAATCGGTGCTGGGACCTTAGACCTGAGGTTCTCCTCGGCGCTCCCAAGTGAAGAAGCCGTGGCTGCCGTACAATTCTTCCTTAACGGTAAGGGTAGTACCATGACTGCTGTTGCCGATGTGTCCATGGAACGCGGCGGTGTTAAGTCGCCTAAACAACGTCTCCAATTAGACACTGTACAGAAGGCTCGTGCCCTGCGGCCTTGGCCTTTGGCTCCAGATGGAAGCCCTTGGTCAAACGTTAAGTTGGCCGAGACCACGATCAAAATCACTCCTGAGTAATTGTCGATGACCACTATCCGTAGCTTCCCAGCATACGCGATGAGTCGGTCTACTGGACGGACGCAGGCACGTAGTGTCCTTGGGTATGCTCTCTTAGATGCCAATGGAAACCCACTGCGTCCAGCCGGTGACACTGACTACCGCAAACCTGAGCAGGAGTTGCTCAAAGAACTGATCGTGCGTGCTAACCCTGAGGCATTCACGAACATTGACCCTAATCAAATTGCCTACGAATCCCCGGTTGCAGATCCGTACACCCGAGGTTACGAGGCAAACACCACCATCATTGCCAAAGCAGCCCCCAACGCATTGGACGTGATCGGTCGACAAACCTTGCGCTATCGGCGCATTGATCTGTCTAAGCTGTTCCGCTACCAGACCATCGAGTTGACTCGCTACAGTAACACTAACTCGTTGCCTTGGGCTGAGGTCAAAGAGCTTCTGTTGAAGCAACACGGTATCAACGTTGCCGATAACACGTTTACAGCTCGCGCGTTATCTCCAGACCTTGGGGTTACGTTAACTGCTCTAGCGGGATCTCTTTGCTACACCGGTTCTATCACAGTTGTCTGGCGTAAGGGCAAACGTGAGATTAGCGAGATGTTCCCAACGCCAGTGTTGGATGGACGAGTCTGGCCTGAGGGCTTGATTCAATTTGGCGACAACTACAAACCGCAAGGTGAGTACTTCGCCTACGACACCGATTTCACCGACACCATGGCCTCTTCGTTTAACTCATGGGGTGTGAATCAGATGGCGACCGGGGTTGCTGAGCTGAATAAGTTGGCTGGGGTGCTGAACAACATTCTCCCCGAGTACAACTGGAACAGCGAAGATTCTAACTCCGTCAAAGGCGGGTTGGCTAACCTGATGTTGTATCGTTACGCCTTACCCAACGCCGCCGTTCCAGAAGCCAACAGCAGTATGTTCAACCGAGTCATGGTGATGCAAGCCGCAAGCGATTCGTGTTGGTTTTACGGTAAACTGTTGTTCCACTACAGGGCTTAACTCATGTCTATCTATATTGATGCAAGGTTAGACGTGCTGGCGTGGGTCAACAGAAAGGCAGGTACCAAGTTAGGTATCAATGATGTGATCTTCAGTAAACCCATTGTTAACCCTGATGTTGGGGCTACAAAGAACTCGAAGATTCGTCTGACTATGCGTCCAGAAGCCGCAGGCTTTAAAGGGACCGTGGTTCTGTCTTACGACCGACTCAGCCTAGCGAATCTTGCCAATTACCCAAAACCCAAGTACCCTCCTCAAGCAAGTGTGGGTGCTTCGGTATATACGTTACTGACTAAGCTTCGTAGTTCTTACGGGGTTTGGTTGACCCAGGATGATCTTGAAGAAACATTCGTTACCGATAACGGCGCCTACGGTCAAGTGATCCTTAAAGCAAAGGCTGAGTCGGTGGGTTGGGTCGGTGAGTACGTGTTGGTGTTGTCTGACAAAGTGCCACTGGCAGCACTGTTCAAAACTGTTTCTATTAACTGGAGTTAAGACCATGCCTATCGTTGACGCATACTGGGCTACGTATTTCTTCCGTCTGGCTCTGACTGGTTACGACGATATCCTCGCCGATTTCAAAACCGGCGACATCATCACACCAGAAAGTGGCGAACTGCTCGCCATGGCTCTGAACGAGAAGGACAAGAAGGAAGGTAAAGGTCTGTGGCACAGCGAAGTCGAGTTACCTGAATGGTCTCTCAACGGTTGCTTTGTGTTCTTCCACGGTGATAACAACACCGGCTTACCGACCAAAGGTAACATGCAAAAAGTTCTGATCCTTGACTTCCCTGAGGATTCTGTTAAACCCGTAGGTCGGATCTTTCTGACCTACAACGTCGGGGGTTGATCATGGCACTTCGAGCTATTGAACCTTTCCAGAATCTGTCTCACCCTTACAGTGGGACTTTCCACGCCTACGGTCCGATTCTATCGGGGTGGAGCCTTCCTTATCTGGGTTACTCCGGTGATACCAACAATTATCCACGTGTACTCGATATCAGCAAAGTGGACGATTGGCTGTTACTGAGCAGCACTGGATCTGTTTCCGGTGGTCGTCAAGTTGGGTTGGGTCGTAAGTTTGTTGATTTCGACGTTAACATCAAAGCTGACTCAGTCATCTATGGTGGCGTGCGGATGAAATTCGCACGTAGCATTCCAAACGTGTTGGTTTACACTTCTGGGTCTGGTGCTCAAGCTATCGTTTCTTCTTCCCAAGTTCCAGGCGGGGTTGTGGCGGGAGTTGAGTATTACATCGAATGGTGCATTGACATGCCTAACGGAATGTACAGAGCGCGTATTGATGGTGTAGAGGTGACACCCGTTGCGATTGGTGCTAGCGTTAAGACCTACCTGCTCCAGGGCGTTCAGTATTTGATGTACGGTAGCTGGAATACGACCGTCAGCGCAGCAGTCGACATCTATCTTCGAGATGGTTACGTTCTCGAGAAAACACCCGACGGATTGATGAGTAGTTGGTTGGGTCCACAGCGTGTTCGTCGTCTTCCAGTAGCGGAGTTTGTAGCTCCTTGGGCAGCCAGCAATGGTGCGGAACCCAAAGATGTTCTGAACACCCCAGTCACGACTGCTGCTAACCGCTTAACTCCGGTGGTTATTTCGGACAGCGACGTGACAGAAGCAATCGTAAAGTTTGACACCTCTGTCATTCAAGGGAAAATCAATGGGGTGTCGATCAACACCTCTGCCACCAAACCAGGCGGTAAAGTTGGCAACGTGGAGCTAGTTTTGTCTTCGGCTGGAGTAGACGGTGCTAAGACCACTATCGTCCCAACCACTGAGATGTTGATGTTCAGTCGCATCGGTCTTTCATCCAAGGCACCAAACGGTAGTGCGTGGACTGCTGAGAACCTTGCCGCCGCCACTCTAAAACTCAAACCGGTAAACTAAGGGGTTTATAATGAAAGACCTTAAACCCATTGGGGTTGAGCATTTACAAAACGGTCAATCGGTTGCTAGTTTACAGACTGGGCGAGGTTTGTTCGCTATCTGGGACATGGATACCATCAAGACCAACAGCGCATACATGCCACTGGGTTTGTTCGTTCAAGGTAACCAGGTGCGCTACGGTTTAGGGAATGATGCGACTGGTGGTTCTGCCAATGGGATGGTGCAGATTGGTAACTTGGGTATGTGGGGAGACCGTTCCGACTTCCGGGTCTGTGTTTTTGGTTTCCGCTATAAACCTGGCAACAAATCCGGCATCGCCCAATTCGGCGTTAGGTTGGCACGGTTAACCGCTGACCAATCGGCAAACCCAGACAACATACTGCTCAGTATCCCAGCGAATTCGCCAGAAGGCTATTACGAAATCGTAATTCGCCCTTACCTTAACACTGGTACGACTTACGGGGCGTCGGTCTACAAGGACGGTGATCTGATCAGTACGCCTGGTATTGTTTATACGCTTAATGCGTCCAGCTTTAAAAACGCATTCTTCTGCATCGGGTCTGCGGTCACTACTATGATGTCTTCAGCCAGCGCGTTGGCTGGCGACTACACATTCTCGATGGAAGACATGTATACTGCATGGTCGAACGTCGGCGATGAAGATATTCGTCTGGGTCCAATCCGAATCAAACGCATTCCGTATGTATCGGTAGATCCTAGTGCCTGGACTGCTGTGGGTGGTAAAACACCGAAAGATATTCTGAACTTGTCGGGTAATGGTGGTGCCCTTCGCACGGACTATCTGACTAACGACCCGGCCAATAGTTCGATCAAATGTAAACTGGACGTCAGTGTACTTAAAGATATTGATCGTGTGGTAGCGTTAGGAGTCTCCTCTTCCGCTTGGCGGGATGGCGGGACGGTAGGTAGTCTGGGGGTTAAATGGAAACACCCTGATGGCGAAACTCTCCCTACTACCCATTCCCCGACTACTGGAATTTACCGTACTCAATTCGATGTCCTCAATCCGACGTTGATCACTACTCCGGGTGGGGCGGCTCTGACGAAGACTTCATTGGCTGCGTTGGAGTTGGTGGTCACCCCAAGCGCGTAGGTGAACTATGTCATTCAATCTTCGTAATGCTCCGACATACGCGGTCACCACAGAGCCTCAGCGCATTAACCTGCGCAACGCACCTGTGTACGCAGTTACCAAAGATGCTCCTGGGGTCGCTGTGCGATCTCTGGATCTCTCGGTTTTGGAGACCGTACCACCTGAAGTAATGATGCGTAGTCTCGACGCATTGGTCATGGAAGGAGTTGTTCCATCCAGTTTGTTTTCGACCCTTAATGGGTTGGAAACTTTGAGGGCGGCGATCAAGAAGGAACTTGGTGTAGTCGTTAACGATGCGTTGGCAACGTTCGGTAATCCCTTGGTTAATACTGGGGCCTACAACACTCGGGTTATCTTAACGGCTAACCCAGCGTCGGAATTTGGTGGCACTGTAGCTCTCCAGTACACTCGTTTCCCTCTGAGCGAAGCGTTCAAAGGAAAGGACACCAGTCAAGTCGTAGGAGCTGCAACTACTCTCCACGGACGCTTGGCTGCTATCAACGCGTTCTACGGTTTGAAGTTAGAACCGCGAGATGTAGTTGATCGAGTGTTGGTTCCAGACACCAAGAGCTTCACCTTGCGCATCACCAACGATAGTTACCTGTACGCCCCAAACTCTACTGTGTTTATTGGATTGTTGGGTAACGACCTTGAACTGGAAATCGACAATAGTCAGATGAACGGTTTCGAGGAGATCAATGATCTCGAGTCCTGGATCAAAGTCAGTGAGATGAATGGATTCACTCCAGCGACTTGACGGCATAGAGGGAGGCCACCGCCTCCCCTTATGCTCAGAGCTTACGGATCGTCAGATCCACGGCACCCAGGTAAACCCAGCTACCGTCTTTGGCGAGCAGTTGGAGCGTCTTGCTTTCACCAGCAGCCACCGGCAGGGTCGCATCTTGCTCGAAAGCCAGTTCACTGGCGATGAGTTTGTAGCGATCTGCAATCAGCGTGATAATGGAGGCCAGAGTGTCACCGGCTTGTAAGGTGTAGGTGGTCGACTTCACGATCTCCTCCACGTACAGGCGACGGTAGTTCAACGTCTGGGTTCCGTAGAACTCGTTGTTGAGGGTAGCCTCGACAGTGAGGGAAGAGTTCTTGACAGTGATGTCGCCGCTGCTGTCGATCTGCACCAGGTCTTTGATGACGAAATCATCGAGCGTAAACGACGTGCCGTTGGTCTCGTTGATCTGGTTGATGACGTTCTGAAGCGGACTTAAAGTGTGATCAACTAGCACGTTGATACTCCTGTTGTAGTAGGGACGTCTATAACGATAGGTGCTCGGCGACGTATCATTTGACGGGAGCAATCCCACCCACTTTCTAAAGCAGGCGTCTTTGCCATGTACCACATTGGAATGAAATCTGTAGAGCAGTTACTCGCTCTACTTAACGACACCAACGGGTTGTCGTTAACACTTGATGACATCCAGTTCAGTACTCCGGTTGTGCTGACCCCAGAGTCTCAGGTAGGCGACGACAATCCTGCCAACACTGAGATTCTGATTGTTGCCAAGCCTAATCGCAAGCCGATTGGTGAGGTAAAGGTTCGGTACGATCGGATTGATCTGGCTGACTTTGAAACTCTGCGTGACCCGACTGAGATCGAGGTTACACTCCCCCTGACCCATGCTCGATTAATGGAAGCTTTCAATATCCATTACGGTTCCGCTCTGGAACTGGAAGACATTGACGTCACCACTGTCCTACCTGAGGACATCGACGAGGAAACTTTCGTTGAGCTGAAAGCCTCTACAGGCTCGCTAGCTTATCGAGGAGAGATCCTACTGTCTGTGATCCCAGGTACGATCAAGCTCAGCAATGTGATCATTGTAAGAGCACTCAGTGGCCTTGAGTATATGGGTCGACCTTAATGAAGGGGCCTTCGGGCCCTTTTATGCCGGAGTTTGTGTGTAATTTTTAATATCTTATGAGTAGGGCATAAGTCCTACTTCGTTTACCTGGAGATCCCCATGAAAATCAATGTCGCAAAAACTGGTGCCGAGAACATTCTGGCCCTGGTACTGGACGCTAACCCAGGTCTGTCGCTGACCGCTGCCCAGTTCACTCTGGGTAACCCAAGCGCATTCGTGGGTACTGCTGGTCGTAACACCCAAGTCACCCTGACCGCTGTTGAAGGTGAGGGCAAGACTGGCTCCAAAGTCATCGACTACACCCGTCTGAACCCAGTGACCGGCCCTAACGCTGGTCAAGCTGTGACTGGCGTGGAAACTGCGCTGGACGCTACTGACGTACAAGTCAAAGCTGCCCTGGTTGCTCTGTTCGGTCTGGTTGCTGCTGACGTTGTCGTGTCTGATCTGGTTCTGCCAGTTGACGCCGACACCGACGGTTCCATCACCCTGGCCGCTGGCGCCAACAGCCTGCTGTACGTTGGCTCCACCTCCGTGGTGCTGAAAGCTCCGGTCGACGATATCAGCGATATCGAAGGTCAGATGAACGGTTTCGAACCTGAAGCCTAAGTAGTCGGCATAAAGGGAGGCCTTCGGGCCTCCCTTTATGCTGTCTGTCACAGGAAGTACAATTCCAGATGCTCTTTGATCTTCTCGAGGTTTTCAGCCACAGGAAGTTCTGCATCCAACACCAGCGAACGTTCAGTGGTGTGTGGGTGTCGCACTTGGAAACCTTCACGCACTGCATCATGGTACTCGATGCCTTTCAGCTCGATGCGGTCTTTGGCACGCACGAGATCAGACTGACGAGCCATTGCCACACGAGGGTCGATATCGAGGAACACCACGAGATCAGGACGGAACCCTTTAAGAGCGATCTCTTCAACCTTGAGGAAGTCCAACGTGTCTACCACAGAATCGTCCACAGCATGACATTGCATGGCGTAAGACGAATCGGTGTAGCGGTCGCTCAGTACGACGTTACCCAACTCAAGTTTCGGCTTGATCATCTCTTCGGTGTGTTGAATCCGACCAGCCATGAAGCAGAACAGTTCTGCCATTGGGTTGAACGGTTCGTCACGCCTTTTGAGCAGAAGCTCACGAATCTCTTCAGCCAATTCTGTTCCACCCGGTTCACGGGTTTCTACCACATGGTTGGAGATACGAGTCCGCAGCCAGTTTGCCACCTCGATACGCATGGTGGTTTTGCCGCAGAAGTCAGGTCCTTCAAAAGCCATGAAGAACGGTTTAACTTGATTGCTCATTCTTGTCTGGTTCCAGGAAGAGAGTCAGGGACGTGTTGCTCGCATACCGCCGAGTTGTCGACCCTGTACCTTTGAGGTGAATATAGTCTTGAGTCATCGTGACCACACCAAACAGCTCCTTGGTTTCGCCACCCGCTTCGTACAGATAACGCACTGGCATTCCCGGATAGATCAAACTACCACGAGAGTTCTCCCACTTGACCTGCACAGGCTGGCCTTTGCGAGAAGAGATCTTGGACAACGCAGACATCAGGTTGCTTGAGATCTTGTCAGCCGCTTGCACGACGTGGTTTAACCCGTTCTTGGCTTCTTCAAACAGCACCTCAGTAACGTTCTTCCCTCGGGAGAGAGTTGTTACGTTATCAATGGTTTTACCGAAGCTGTCGAAGATGGCTTTAGCATCCGTGAGACGGAAGCCGTTACCTTCACCAACTTGACGAGCGTTAGACGAATCCACCGAACGAGTCGAACCAGTGGCCAGAATGATCAACTGGTTAGCCGTCTGACGGAACGTACGCTCTACCTCTGGGAAGCGGTTCTCAGGTACGTTGATTACCGTGAGGCCGCTAGGGGTAGCTTCGAAGCGTTGCGTGTTAAAGAGAGGCCATACATACCAAGAGCCTTGGTGTAGATAAAAACCGATCTCACTGTTGTAGATGCCGCCACATTTATCTTGAATGTAGCTAGGCAGGGCTACCAAAGGCGTACCGTGTGGAATGACCACGTGGGCACGCTTCTCAGTGTTATCGGCCTCGACCATATCAATGGCTTCAATCGACAACCCACGCTCCAGAGGCATCTTGTTGGATTCATCTGCGAGCATGGATTGTAGCACTTGCCAAGGAGTGGCTTGCTTGAACACCCCACCAACCGTACAACCACGCAACCATTCAGTTACGTTGTCAATCAATTGGAAGTTGACTTTGATCACGTCACCCAAGTCACCCATCTGCACCGAATCGAGCATTGGTGAAGAACCTTCTTTCGCATGGTCCCGCACGTCCATCAAGATCGCAGTATAGATGAGGGTTTCAACTTGAGCATTGGCTGAAACCGTGTCAGAGATCTCTCCGATGTATTGGCGTTGGATTACTGCCTTGAGGTTATTCCGTTGAGGGAACACCTTCTGGCTATACGTACCAGCACCGAACACCACCTCCATCACGATCTCATCAGCAAAGCTTTGAGTGAAGTCTCGAACGATGTCCACCGACATGAACTTGAGTGGGGCTATCGTGTTACCGTCTGGTAACTGAAACCACATCTCGTACAAGTAGTGAACATCTTTAGGTCCATCCTTGGTGATCTTCGAGACCTCATTCATTAAGGTGCTTTTCTCGATCATACCGAAGCGCCTCGACGGATCAGTTGGTCAGCCAGACCTTCCACCATCATTGAGTGCTCCAGCGGGATCTCAGAAGCCACCTGAGCAGGTGTTGCCATGTCGCGACGGATAGCACGACGGTTCAAGCGATCCAGGCTACGGAACAAGCGAGAGCCGCTGACAGCCGTTTCAACATGCTGCCGTGCCATTGGGTAGATCATCGCTGCAAACTCTTCTAGCGTGCGCAGAGAGTCCACAGGGACCTGATCTCGAAGGCCTGGGTCTTTGTTGACCTCGTCTTGCCAGTCGTTGATGTGCTCCAAGATCCATCCGTAGATCTGTTTGGATTCATCAGGGTTCACCAGCGCAATGGTTGCACCTTGAGCCATGTGATCTGCCATCTGGGCGACCGTCAAGTTAGCCTTTACCATGTTCTGGTAAGCTGCTGCGTCAACGGCGTCATCACCTGAGGAGTACAGACCAAACTTCTGCACGTACTCTTGCGAGTAGAGGTACATCTGTGGGATCAGGGCTTCCACGAAGTAGTGGAAGATCTTGTAGGCTGCGGTGTGATGCTTTTGTTCTAACATCAGTAATCCCTCAAGCCAACCTTGATCAGGATCATCAACATTGGCACGTAATAGAACCGTTCCAGGTTAGACCAGTTCTTGGACGTACGAACCAAGTACAACAACACGGTCTTGTCGATGGCCTCGCCTTGCAACAAGTCCCACAACAGCTTCTCAAGCTTGGAGAACCCTTCTGGAGTGTTCTCGTAGAAAGCTCGGGACAGGACGTAGTAGTCATCCTTGTTGACACGGTGAATGTCAGGCAGTGCCGCAATCCCTACAGCTTCCTCAGAGGCCGTATGGAAGCCTTTCATCTCTGTCTGCACCAACACACGCCGTAAGTCGTTATAACGCGACTGGCCGCCTAATAGACGCCCTGGAACCAGAGGATCGTTGTACAGCTCCTGACCATCTACGTGACGCAGGGTAGAACGCTCCGTAGGGAACACTACTTCCTGCACACCGCTGTAATAGATGCCGTCAAACAGAGGACTCTCGTCGAACTGTCGGAAGGATACCAGTCCAGCAGTCTGGAAGCACAGATCAACCATGTCACCATCGGCAGCAATCAAGCAGGTCCAAAGGTTGTTCTCTTTGTACCGGATCGAACGGTCAGTGTTGAGCGCGCGGATCTTCATGATGGTGTTGTTGTCGGTGTTATCCAACGTCGACAGGAAAGCGGTGACGAAGAACGGGTCGTAGCACACTGTCGGGATGCCATCGGTTTCTTGGTCAGGCAGAATCAGCGTAGCGTACTCGGTGTTATAGAAGTCGACCAGATACTGGTTCAACATCTTTTTGTAACCGGCGTTCAGAGAAGCGAGTTGTTCAAACTCACTGGTGGCGATCACTGGGTTCTGACCGTAGTAAATGAAGTCACGAACGAACGTGGTATCCTTCACTACTTTGCGACCGAGATCGTCCCGGTACTGCTTGGTCAGGTAATCACGCATGACGTAGTCGATGGTGTAGACTGCGTCTTTGAACACTGCTTTCTTTTCAGAGCGAGTGATCGTGAACACACCTACTTGACCATCACCCACGTCAGCGAGGAAGATGTCGCCTTGGTTAGGTTTGGTGCCTCCGTAGATGGTAGCCGAACCGTTGATCACCGTATTGCGATCTGCGTCCTGTTGCTGATACGTCAGCGGTGAGGTCACCTTCAATTCCAAGTGACGAATCAACTTGTATTGTTGGTACACCGCTTTCTGCGTCAATTGCAGGTCGGATGTTTCGTTGTCCAGATCGAGGATCTGGTTGTAGTAGTCAACGGTCCAGCTAGCACCTTCAACGTGCGTCAGTAACGCAGTCTGAGGAATGTAGCGAGAGTCGACCACCTGATTGCGGACTTCGGGAGCCACAGCAATCGGTTCAACCGGTTTAGCCTTGGGGGGCAAACCCTTGTTGGAATCTAAGATTGGCATTAGGGTTTTCCTCTCTTAGCGATGATACCGGTAACGCCTACCGTGTACATCCGTCTGACTTGGGATTCCTTCTTCTTGTTGATGAGGTCTTTCAGCCAATCGATTGGGAAGATCTCACCGCCAATGAGTGGAGGTAGGGGTTTCTTACGAGGGTACAGAGTCTTGATGACTTCGATAGCGAACTCACCTTCCTTACGGATACGATCAATGGCCTCTGGACTCAGGACTGACAGATCAGTCACGATAGCGAAACGCAAGTGGTACACGTAACGCGGGTTGAGATCCACTGACGCAGTCAAGTTGCCATCTGCATCCATGATGACCGTACCGTCTGGCATCGGCTTACCCCAACGGTACAAACCGAAGTGGAAGATCGAATCGTACAGGCGGTTGATATACGGCCACTCTTTCTTCAAGAACTTCAAGGTAGCAGGACTGAATTCAAAGTCCCCCAGCTCGGAGATGTTGAAGAGTTCACCACGATCCTCACCAACACCCACCAGGACGTCCAGCATGCTCGCTGTGCGCGAGTGCGTCCATTCAGGTACCCAGTCATCGAAGACGGGAATACGGTTGCCCTGGAGCGGCTGAGCGCGTTCCTTATAGAGGTTGGTGAACTGATCGTAGTAGTAACGATCGTTAGCAGGTCGGCGAGCTTGTTTGATCAGCTCGTATACCGAGTACTCACTGCGGTACTTGACGTCAATCAGTTGGTTGTGGATACAGACTGGGTAATGGAATTGAACACCCACTACTTTGTCGTACTGGAACGTGTAATCGAATCCAGTTTCCCACGGAGCACCATCACCAGCCTTAGAACCTTTCTCTGGCTGCGCTACGAAGTTAAAGCCACCGACGATACCTACTTGACGCTCAGTGATTGCCATGATGGGCTGAGTGCCTGCTTGGGTAGTCAGTTGGGTAGCGCGACCAGTGATGTGGTCCTTCACCCACTTACCGAGTTCTTCACCGTAAGGTTCCACTCGCTCACGCATCTCAAAGATCTCGTGAAGAATGATTGCCACCACGTCAGGGACAGGATAGTGGTAGTCCATTTGATGGAGTAGTTCTACCCGACCTTGTGAACTGCGTACTCGAAACTCATCACGCCACCGCTCTGCCATGGTTCGGTCTGGGGCACGGTAACGGAAGTTGATAGTCACTTCACATTGTACGTAGATCGGCTTAACGTAAACGTCGAGCTTCTGGTCGTAGAAAATAAAAGGTACGTTGGGCCGCTTCACTGCACTCGACAGTGTGCGGTCTTCAATGTACTGTTCGTCGGCTTCGATGTTGATACGACCATTGAACGGGAACTTGTTCTGAATCCCGTTGGTCGTCATCGTAGAGCCTGGTTGGAATTGAGACTCGGCTGCTCCGAAGAACTCAAAACCCGTATCCTCAGGAAGCCTCATAATGCCAATGAGCTGTTTCGCTACCTGGACAATAGCTGGACGGGTAATGGAGTTATACGTCTCTGGTAGTTCAACGACAATATTGGGCATGTCGGGTCTCCAGTGTAAGATCATAGGATACCCAGAGAACAACAGCATAAGGACCAGCCCATAAGGCTGGCTATATTGGGAATAAAGAGCCCCTGGACAACAGCAGTGTTTTAAGGGCATTTGATACGGTTAGGTAATAGGAAAATACCAAAAAAAAACACCCCTAGACAAGCGGGTGTTTCTTATGCCGTCGCTTATTCGACAACGAAGCCATGAGAGGCAACGTCACCGGTCAGCTCACCGCGCAGGTTGCGGATCATCAGGTCGAACACCAGAGGCACTTCTTGGCGCTGGCCCAGAGGACCGGACAGCGAGGTAGTGAGGATCAGGATGCGATCACAACCGTGGGCCACGATACCGAAGTTCTCGTACAGGTACGGTTGACCACCGTAGGCCACTGGGTTTTGATCCATGTAAGACATACCCATGTTCAGCATGCGGGGTTGCTGAAACGCCAGTGTGCGCTGATTGACTTCGTTGGCTTCTGGACCGTTGACCTGATTGAAGGTGATCGGGTTCAGGATCAGAGAGAAGCCTTTGCCTTCTTTGATGTCGGCGGCGAACTCAGGACTGAGCTTTGCGATGGCTTCGACCACGGCGTCCACCGAAGTGATCAGGTAACGCTTGTCGAAGAACTGACCGCACACCAGGTTAGCGATTGGGAAAGTTTTGACGGGTTGCTTTTCTTGCTGTTCCATTTGCATACTCTCTTGAGCTTAAAGGTTGATGTAGCGACGGGGTTTACTTAGCAGGGTGATTCGGTGGAACACCGACCTTGAAGGTACGGACCCACTTGCGGACTTTGAAAAACTGATACCAGCCCACGATGTAGTTGACGATGATCAAAGGGATCAAAGCCATCATTCCAAAGTAGCCAGCCAGGATCAGGAAAACGGCGGTGGTCGCTGTGAACTTGTAGCGACTCGGACAAGTGGTCACGAGGAACTTCACAGCACGGTTGTCGTTCTTCTTCTCGAACAGATAGATCCCACGCAGGGTGATCAAGAATCCGAAGATCAGAAAGACGTAAGCGAAGATGGTAAAGCCCATAGTTAAAACTCCCTTGAGCATTGAGATTAGAAGGTTAGGTACCAATGTTACACTAGAGTAATATAGACTTGAGATTTATTTATTTCCAGTTAACAGACGGCATAAAAGCCCGCCCCGAAGGACGGGCTTTTACTAGACGACTGAATCAGTCGACTTCAAGAATTACTTCTTGTCGCCGTCTTTCTTCTTGTCATCTTTCTTTTCGCTTTTGCCAGCGGCAGCGATGGAACGCTCTACCAGTGCCAGAGCCGAACGAACGGCGCTGAAACCAGCGTTGTTCACTTGCAGCAGCGGACGGGTCAGGTCCTTGGTCGCTTTACGCAGACCACGGTTGACGGTGGCGTTCGACCAGGCTTTGCCCAGCTTGCCGGTTTCAGCAGCGTTCACGAACTTCTCGGTGGTCTGAACAGCCTTCTCGCGAGCGGTGTTCAGCTTGTCCATGTAGGAGCCCTTAGCCAGCAGGGTTTCCACGATGGTCGAGCAGTGGCCGAGGATGTCGCGCAGGGTGTTTGGACCTGGGCAATCGATCTCGGCGCCTTCGTTGATGGACGGCTTCTTACGAGCCAGGGTCAGAGTGCCCTTGGAGTCGTCGTCGCCAGCAGCGCCACCTTCGGCCGAAGCGGAGAAGTACCAGCCACCAGCGGCTTCTTTCGAACGCGAGGTGATCTTGCCAGCTACGGTGCTGAACATGCCATCGGCGCTTTCAACGGCGCTGGAGATAGCGGACTCTTCCAGAGCAGCCTGGGTTTTCGGATCGGCCAGAACGGCGCCCATGGCAGCGTAGTACTTCTCGGCAGCCGGAGCCAGTTCGGACCAGGATTCTTGAACCAGTTCACCCAGTACGCCCAGACCTTGGGAAACCGAAGCGCCGTCGACTTTGCCTTTGTAAGCGATCGACTCGCCGCCGGTTACCTTGACTTTCTTGCCTTGGTAATCGACTGCTTCGCCGGTTTTGCCTTTCAGGGCTTCGATGCGGGACTTCAGCTTCTTGGCGCCGCCGAAGATCTTGGCGAAGAAGTTCTTGACAGCAGCAATGGCCTTGGCCACGGCGTTCTTGATGGCCTGCCAGATCTTCTTGATGGTTTCCTTGATACCTTCCATCGAGATGGTGGTAGCAGCGGCTTGGCCAGAGGCACCGCCGAAGGATTCCAGGGAAGGAGTAACGGCGCTGACTTTCAGGCCCAGGCGAGAGGTGTAGGAACCAACGGCGTGTTGCATGAACAGCGCAGCCTGAGGGTTCAGACCGCCGTCTTGCATGGCAGCTTCCATCGAAACGAAGATGGACTCCAGGCCGTCGGAGATTTCTTCCAGTTCGCCTTGGTCGTCACCAGCTTGCTCGGATTCCGAGAAGGCTTCGGCGGTTTCGGCAATTTCTTGCTCAACGGTGTCGTCCGGGCTCACGACCAGGTCGGTTTCGTTGACGGTGTCGTCTTCCATGGAGACGAACAGTTGACGCAGAGATTGAGACATGTGGAGTAACTCCGATAAACAATTGTTGATGCGTAAATGCACACGTGCATAACATACATACATTTACACAGATTGGCATTTTGGCCTTACACGAACTTCGCGTACAGAGCCCGGAGGTCGATCGGGTCGTCGCCCTTGGCTTTGGGATTGCGCCATTCACCAAACATGATGTACAGCGTGATCACCAGGTCGTTCAGACCTTCTGGACGGGAGATCCATTCGGAAACTACCTTGCTCGGGGCAGTTCCTACAGTGGTGTAGAACTCGCGGATCTCCTTGCTGGCGTTACGTTCCCTATAATCATTACTGGGTTTAGGGTTCTCAGTCAGCAGGGCTAACCAGTTCTGAACAGACACCCGGCGACGACCCGTTTGGATGTACTTGAGGGTATCGAGCAGAAACTCATAATTATATCCGTACAGAAACGGATTGTTTTTCTGCGTGTTCAGGAACAGAGCGAAGTTATTGAAGCAACCCATCGCTACACGCAGGGCTCGTTTTTGGAACGCCCAACCATTACGGTCGACAGTCCCTTCGATCAAGCTGGTGTACAGTGTGTTAACGTCAGCGCTACCGCTAACACGACTGATGTCCATACGATCGGAGGGAGCAATGAAGCCGCGTGGGTAGAGGTCACCCGATACGCGACTAGTCATTGAAGCCTTCCTCCATGTCGTTGAGCTTCTTGTTCAGCTTTTGCAGACGACCCTCGGTGTAGACGATCTCCTGCTCGATCTTCGCATCTTTGCTGCCGTCTTTCAGAACGAGCAAGCGGTACTCCAGAGCACGCTTCTCTTCCACAGCAGCCTTGTAGCGATTGACCTGCCACTCAGCGATAGCCATGCGGACATAGTAGATCGGGTTCAGGCGAACAGGGATGATGCCGAAGTGGAACGGATCGGTCTTGGTAGCGCCAACGGTGGCTTCTACGGTCGATACGTCGTCCGGTGCTACAACCATGTCAGGGATGGCCTGGAACGAGCTTTCCATGCGACGTACGTCGATGGAGAGGATGCTGAGGCAGTACGCGTAGTTATCGCGGTTGTCCCAGATCCAACGCTCTTCGGCACGAGACATGGCTTTCGGCACACGGAACGGACCGTCTTCCGATTGCTCTTCGGACAGAGTCCACAGCAACAGGCGGCGCGCATAACGAGAAGCGAAGGAAGCCACTTCCAGATACTGGAGGATGTTGGCACGCAGGAAGCTGATGCTCGAGGACCCAACGTCTTTAGCGAACGCACGGTCGATCAGCTTGCCCAGCACTTCCATTTTGTCATCCACGTTGGACAACACCTGGTAGGACGCCACGATGTAGTTGCCGTTGGCCTTTTCGATCTTGGCGATCTTGAGGAAGTTCTTGTCGTAGTTCTGGGTTTGTTTACCCTTGAACTTGGAGTTGCGATAGAACTCGGAAGCTTCACGCAGCGGAGGCAGCGTCAGTTCTTTGAGTTCGTTTTTCACGACTGCCAGCTCTTCGATCAACCGGCCCTTCTCGAAGGTCGGGAGCATCAGAGCGAGAAACTTTTGTAACTTCATGGTGACCTCGAGTTAGATGGCGGGGCTGTTGCCCAGTTGGTAAGCTTTGAGGATCTCGCCTACGTCTGGACCTTTGCCCTTGTTGGAGACCGCCAGTTCTTTCACCGACATCTCGGTTGGGATGGCGATGGAGCGGTGGTAGAAGGTGACGTGTTCCCACTCAGGGTCGACCACGCACAGGATCATGCAGTAGGTCTCACGGAAGAGCTTCTCACGAACGCGGAAGTCTTTCAGGCGACCACCAACTTGACGCTCGATGTCTTTCACAGCAGCCGAGGAACACACGATGATGTTCGACGCGGTAGCTACGGAAGGCTGGCCGGAGAAGATGGCGGAGATGCTGTTACCCTTACGACGCTTACGCAGCTCGTCGTACAGACCGGTTGGGTCTTTGGCCAGGGTTTTCTTGTGAGCATCGATCAGGTCTTGGCACAGCAGCAGGTCACGAACGAACTCCAGTTGGCCTGCACGCCAAGCGTGGAAGCGTTCCTTGACGGAGATGTTCTTGCTGCCGACGCTTAAGATATGAACCAGCTCCTTGGTCCCGATGCCGCTGCAAATGAGGCGGACGTTGATCGGGAAGGTAGCTTTGTTACCCTCGGACTCGATGTTGACTTCCAGCATCTTGCCCACAGACAGGTTGGTCAGCTCGCCCAGTGAAGCCACGGCGTCACGACCAGTGGTCAGAGTTGGCGGATTGCCTACCGGAAGTTCGTCTTCGATGTCCTCGAGGCTCACCTTGAGGTTTTGCAGACCATCACGACCACCAGGTACCGGCAGAGCAAAACGATACGAGCGCGCGTCTTCCAGGCTCACCATGGTGGCGACGCCGTTGGAGACACCGTTGATCAGGTTGTCGGTAGCGTTACGCTTAGGGTTCAGCTTGTCGAGCAGGCGGATCACGTCCACGCTACCAACGTTCACCGAAAGTGCAATCGCTTGCAGGTAGTAGCCACTGAACAACGAGGTCAGGGACTGCATGATGTCGCCAGCATAAGGCAGACGAATGAGCGACTCGTCCATCAGAACGATTGGCTCAACGCGAGTGGGTTGGGTGTACTCGATCAACGAACCAGCCTTCGCGGCCCGCATCGTGTCCGTCAATTTACTGGCCATATTAAGGCCAGTCACAATGTCATTCATCATTACTGATAATCCCTCGAAGGTGACTATGGCTAAAACTATTAAAGATGTGTTGAGCATCATTCAAAAGGCAGGTGGGCTAGGTGATCTTTCGCAGGCCGCGATTAATAACCTTAAAGGCATCAACCACCGAGGTTTCGGAAACCCGTTACCAGTCAACAAAGATAACCAGGGCTTGACGTTCTTCACACGCCCTAACCTGAACTTATCATACGATAATATCGCGGCGAAGCGGATTCTGACCCCATTGCTCGATGGTGACGGTCCAGCGATGAACACGTACCAGCGTGCCGTGCGTATGACACTCGACCCGTACCTTGGTGACCCGTCTGCTTTTAAGATGGGAGATCCACGGCGTGGGGCTAAGATGATGACTTGTGACCTGATCGATCAGAAGCAAGCATTCATTCCGATCCTCACGAACTGCCTCATTTCGTTAGGGGGTTGGCCAGACCTTTCGGTAGAGACTTTCTCCTCGACTCCAGGTAACTACGGTGAGTCCTGGGCGATGGTTGACAGTAGCTCTCGCTTCTATGAAGTGTTCGAATTGAACGCTGCATTTAAGAGTCTCGAGGGTGACCCGATCTCCACGATCTTCTCGACTTGGCTACACTATATGTCGGGGGTTTACGAGGGGTCCATGGTTCCTTACCCGAACAACCTCGTGGAACGTCGCATTGATTACCAGACTCGCATCTATCGAATCCTGTTGGACTCGAGTCGTCGGTACGTGCAAAAGATCGCAGCCTGTGGTGCAGCCTTCCCGCTGAACTCACCACTGGGTAACGCGTTCAACTTCACGAACGAAGGGGTCTACAACCAAGACAACGACCAGATCCAGATTCGCTTTAAAGCGATGGGTGCTGACTACAACGACCCAATCACCATTCAAGAGTTCAACGCAGTAGTTCAGATCTTCAACCCGGAGATGAAAGGTGACGACAATGATCGTTCCCGCTACTACCGCAAACTCGATGGCATTGATGAGATGAAAGCCTACAACTATAACGGCTATCCTCGCATTGATCCTGAGTCGATGGAACTTACGTGGTGGGTGCCGATTGACAACAACTCAGTCAGCGTCGCTGTGGCTACTCCGTCTTCTGGTGTGGACCTCTCCCCAATCACTGACCTCCTCAAGGGCACTGCTTCGACATGACGACTACTACCGCTGAGTTAATGGCCGCGATTGACGCGGTGCGTTTTAACCCCGCTGCGATCCACCGTTTGGCCCTGAACATTCTTGAGGAAACTCGGAACGGGGAGCGGGTGATTGTAGACCCTACCAACCCTTTTATGTTCCTGCTGGAATCCAGTGCGGTTAACGTTGCTGCTGCTATGGCGTGCAACGAAGCCAACCTGCGTAAACAGTACGGGAGCATGGCGTTGACTGAGGAGGAGATCTACCTCCACATGTCGGATCGGGATTACCTCGACCGCTTCGCCAAACCTTCACGCACAGAGATCGGCATACTGCTGTCGTTGGATGAGATCTACCAACGCGTAGTGCCCACTGGTCAAGGTGGCATGAAGAAGATGGTGATCCCTCGTAACAGTGAGTTTACTGTTGCAGGCTACAGCTTCACCATGCAGTATCCGATTGAACTGCGAGTCATGGCCAACAAAGGCTTGCAGGTGATCCACGACGTCTCACGTCAGTCTCCTCTGATGTCGTTGAACTCGAACGTGGCTAAGACCACACTGATGAACATCGAAGGACAGAAGTATCTGTTGATCTATGCTCCAGTGCTCCAGGTCAAGATCGACGTCCAGTATCCAAAGCTGGTCTCGGCTACTGCGTTCCGTAAGCGTTACAACTTCGACAACCAGTTCCACTTTGCACGAGTGTACCAAGCCAACGCGGCTGGTGAGTGGGTCGAAATGAGGACCACGCACACCGATCAGGTCTTTGACCCGATGGTTCCTACAGCGTGCTTGAAAGTGTTGGATGGTCAATTGGAAGTTAGCATTCCGATGATCTACCAATCAGCAGGCACCGTGGATTCAGAGTTGCGACTGGAGATCTACACCACTGTAGGACCTCTGGACCTGATCCTGAACAACTACGAACCGGGTTCTTACACCGCTCGTTGGATTGACTTGGATAACGATGACAACGGGATCTACATCTCACCCCTGTCTCAGTTCAGCTCAGTCTCTGTGTTCTCTGATCGCGTAGTGACTGGTGGTAGTGCAGCGCTGTCGTTTGAAGATCTGCGTGAACGTGTGATCAACAACAGTCTGGGTTCTCAACAGCTTCCGATCACCAACCAGCAAGTTACCTCGACGCTGTCGAACTTGGGGTACAACCTGTCGACCAACATCGACTTGATCACTAACCGTCAGTTCTTGGCTACTCGCGTGTTGCCTCCTCCGACTGATGGTTCTGTGATTGCTGGCGTGGCGTCTACCGTGGCTACCTATCAAGCATCGTTCGATGACTTGAAGACCCATGAGTACATTCGCGACAACGGTCTGCGGTTGACCATCACTCCGAAAGTGTTGTTCCAAGGTTACAACGGTCAGTACGGTCTGGTCTCCAAGATGCGTACGGATCAACTGTTGGCAATGCGTGGGACCGATGCGTTCCTCCCAGAGCTGGAACAGAACCGTTACCTGGCGTCTCCGTTCTACTACGTGTGGGACATTGACAATGACCTGTTTGATTGCCGGATGTATCACCTCGATTCGCCGGAAGTTGAATCCAAGGTATTCGTCCAGGAGAACGACACCACAGGTCTGATCGTAGCTACTGACACTTACGCGCTGGAGAAGATCGACGAAGGCTATCGCGTCGTCATCAAGACCCGGTCGAGTGAAGAGTGGAAGTTGTTGCGTGACGATCAAGTCTACGTGCAATTGGCATTCGTGGCTGAAGGTGAAACGGCTCGTGCGTACATCAACGGTACGCTGCTGGCGCGTGACATCGACACCAACGAGCGGATCTACGAGTTCAAGATCCTCACCAACTACGACGTGGATGAATCCCACGGCCTGATGATCAACAACTTCACCATCTTCGGTCAGATACAAAACTGCCCGATTCCACTGTCAGGTAAGTTGGACATCCTCTACGCAGCGGCTGACTATAGTTACCTCGACATGACCTCCTCGGAGATCGACACTATCCTTGACAGCTCTTTGCTGCCAGAGAAATACATCGGTCTGATTCACGAGCAACTGAACGTCACCTTGGGACACACCTTGGATGGCTTCTGGTTGAACAGCCGGTCTGTGGTGTCCTCGATTGAGTACATGACCTACCCAACTGACGTGGTGGCTACTTATCAGGAAACCGTTTACGAACGTGATCCTGTAACTGGCACCGTGAAGGTTGAGATGGTCAACGGTAAACCTAAGTTCAACATCCTGCATGCAAAAGGCGACATCATTCGTGATGCGTTGGGAGAGGTGACTTACCAGTATCGTGCTGGTGATGTCATTATCGATGCTCAAGGTAACCCGGTGCCAGCTAACCCACGTGGGATGCTGCGTCAGACGGATCTGTTCTTGATGGACGGTCTGTACTACTTCGCTACCGAGGCAGCCTCTAAAGACTACGCGGCGAGTGTGCCTAACACTATCGTTTCGTGGTTGGAAGATGACATCGCACCAATCTCCAAACGTTTGCTGGAACAGACTGAATTGTTCTTCCATCCTCAGATCACCACGGGTTACGCCAAGGCACTGGTGATGGATAACTTTGAAGTCGACTTGGATACCGAGCAGACGCTGGTAGTTCGCTACTACCTGTCGGAGTCTGGGTTCAAGAACGCTGAGCTGCGTAAGAGCTTGGAGACCACTGCTATTGAAGTGATCCATGAAGCCTTTGCTGTCGCTCGCGTTAGCACCAAAGACATCGCTAACCGCATCCAGTTGGCTGCTGGCGACGATGTTCGTACGGTGTCGGTACAAGGCTTGGGTGGTGGTACTCCAGGTTACGACATCTTGACCCTGCAAGACGAATCTGCTCGCTTGGGGATTCGTAAAAAGCTGGTTGCTTTGGCTGATGGTACTTACGCTGTAGAAGATGCAGTGGAAGTGATGTTCATCCTGCACGGTAACTAACGGCATAGAGGGAGGCCTTCTGGCCTCCCCTTATGACGTCACTTCTTGGACTTGTTCAGTTCGCGAAGTTTCTTTTTGGCATCTTCGTCATCCGAAGAAGTGATGGCAGCAACCATCGCTGTGTGCCCACGGTCAGCAGCACGACGGCTCAGTTCAACGAAGTGGTTGCGCATGCGCTCACACTTGGCCAACATGGCATCGTACTTCTGTACAACGTCGATCATCTTGCGCATCGAGGACAAGCAAGAACGCAGAGCACGGTCAACGTCAGCACCCACTTTCGGGTTGAACGAAGACTTCTCGAGACGGTTCACTTCTGTGAGCAGACCTTCGAGTTGACCTGGTTGCTTGACCTTACGCAGCGGACACTTGTCAACCGAGTAGCCTTCCAGTTCGGCAACTACTTTGTCCCCATTGAAGGAGTTGGTGTAGGCTTGCGCGATGGTGGAGTTCAGGCTGTCGATGACCTCCCGCATGTCTTCTTGGTAATCAATCGGGTTACTGGAAGCCCGGTGGATCACTTGGAAGGCGTTACGGATAGTCGGGTCGGTGTCCCGGATCTCGATGTCGTTGATAGTGGTCAACACACGGTTGATTGCCATCTCATCGTTGGAGTTGTCCTTCTTGGACTCCTTGTCGATCAGCGTACACATCAACTTGAGCTTGGTGACCATCATGGAGAACGTGGAGTCAGCCGAAGCCAAGCAACGAGTGATCGGACCAACCGCCAAGATGTCACGCAGAACACCGTTGTACAGTTGTGCCATTTCATCGTAGATCGGTTTCAGACGTTCAGCCTTACGCTCTTCGTAGTCACGACGGATAGCCGGAGAAACCATCTTCTCCAGATCACGCGTGGTCTTGAGGGAGGCAGTCATCTGCACAGCCGACTTCTCAGCTTCCTTGGAAGCCTTGTCGTTAGCCTTGAACATACCGAGCAACCAGAAGATCAGCTTGGCCACCAAAGCTACGAACGCAGCTACCGCACCACCAATCAGAGCCGCACTGGCAGCACTCATCGACTCCATCGAAACGGAGTAGTTGGTGAGCGTGGGGTTCTTACTGAAACTGTTGAGTTTCAGGTGGGCAGGCAACAGGTGCTGGACGGGCATGATCATCGACTTACTAACGCCGTTCTCACGACGCATAGCACGAACGACCATCTCGACGTCCAACGCTTTGGATTCCATCGAGAGCATGACCTCCTCTTCATCGAGGGTATCAGGACGCTCTGGTTCTGGCAGACCAGTGGTAGTAGAACTGAGGGTCATACCAGTCTCCTTAGAAAACGCTGTTGGCCTGGAAAACCTCGATCAGATCACGGTTCTCGTAAACGCACTTGTAGCGGTTTGCGATCTCGCAGGAGGTTGGGTCGGTGACTTCGCCGCACAGCAGCAGGTTCTTCAGGAGCGAAGAGGCCGCTGGGTGAGTAGCGTCGTGACACAGGCGGTAGCGGGTGATCCACAGCTTGAACACCAGGCCTTCCACGATATCCATGTCGATCACGTGCTGTTCGTTGATCACGTTCAGCGCTTGACCGATGTTGATACGCAGAGTGTTGCGGTACCAGGCTTCTGGATGATCCACAGCACTGGACGGCAGCGGGAGCTGACTTGCCAGGGCATCGGCCACCAACAGGCTGACAACTTTGCAGCGGTCAGCGAATTGCACTTCACCACAGTCCAGAGCAGTCTGGAGAGCAGCGGCGATAGGTTTAATCTGTAGCATGGCTTAGCCCTATGCGAATTTCAGGTTGGTAAGTTTCTCGGCGGTTACGAAGAGCTGGTTGTTCACCAGTTTCTCCAGTTCCACCTGGAAGCGAAGTTGTTCGTATTGCTTACGACCACTTGGCAGGATGCTGGTGTAGAAGAACTGCATCAGCGTGCGTTTGTCGTCGATGTTCTTGAGCAACGCGTCGACCGCTTCGATGTCGTCCACGATTGCTTTGCGCTGATCGGCAGGCAGGTCTTTTTGCTTGAGAGAAGCAACCAGCTCACGTTTCATGCGACCCAGACGAGCACCCGGATCATCGTACAGCTTCATGGCAGGGTTGAGCAGCAGAACCAGCAGGATCAAACCGGCGGTAGGGATGATCAACGCGAAGAACAGGATCACACGGATTACGGTAGCGAAGATGTGCATGCCAGTCGACATGTACGAGGAATCGCCGCCATAGTGACGGTGGATCTTGTCCAGACCAGTGGCGAGGAAACGGCCAGCACCTTGACGGATAGCGTACTGGTCAGCCAGAGCTTCGGTCGCGGTCAGGTCGTAGATGTTCGAGCCCAGGGAGGATTTCGCCTCGAGGATCGCTTTGCGCAGAACGACGGTTTGGAAGACTTCCTTGCTCTCGCACTTAACCAGTGCTTCAGGGTCATCCAGCGAGATATCCAACGCCTTGCAAGCCTCGTCCAGAACCTGGGTACGTTTGATCACGTCGTCAGATTTGAAGAATGCTTGGGTGGCAGCGTGTAGAATTACGTTCGTCGTTAATGTATGACCGAGGAACTCGTAGTAGGTAAACAGGTGACCTACTTCGTGCAGGCAAACGGCTGCTCGCTCTTCGTCACACAGCAGGGTGCTTTCACACAGCCCTTTGTAGACAGTCAGGGAGTGTTCGATTTCTGAGAAGATACCGGACACTTTACCGCTTTTCAGGTCGACGGAACCCTTGATGATGTCACTGCGACGTGCTTTGATGAATTTCTTCACGTCAGTGTTGTCGATGTGCGGCTTCCACCAATCGTAGATCAGTGGGTTGTTCTTATCGACCATCGGCGGGATGACATACGCATTGATGTCATTGTTTTTCTCGACCTTGAAATTGACCTTGAGGCCAGTGTGACGCTTGATGATTTCTGCGAATCCGATCCGCTTAAGGGCGTCTCCTTCGTAGGCCTTCTCCGTACGCATCCGTTGGAAAGCCAACGTAAGTTCTTTGAAGAAGAGATCATTCTGGACTTGAATGGCCTCGAGGCCTATGGAAAGTCGTTTACTGGTTAACATATCAGCTCCATGGCTCGGGGGTGGGCTGTTAGAAAAGATGACTCATAATGATAGTTTGAGCAAGGGCCACTAAAGGGAAACGTGCAGTGAACCAACCAAATTTTAACCCAGATGAAGTGAAAGGTTACGAAGTTAAACACGTGACCTATACCCGTTCGAATAACCGAGATTCGAATGATGATGCGCTGATCATTAAGAAGATCGCGCACATGAAAAACGGTGACCAGATCCCGTTCCTCGATTTGGAGAAGAACTATAAACGTACGTTCTATCTGGAGCGTAATCAGAACTACACCGAGAAGAAGACTCAGCAGAAACTGCGGCGTCTGCAACAGTTCACTTGTACCCAACGTAACCTGATCCCTTCGATCGGTCGTGCGTTAGGTCGTGGTAGCGTTAAAGGTGGTTTACGGACTATCGCTCGTAACCCTTTCTTATACGGCACCGACATCACCAGTGCGACCCTGTACAAGCAGGACTTCCGTAAAGCGTACCCGGACTGTAACTCGCCTAACCGTGTAGCAGTATTCGACATTGAAACTGATGTCGTAAACGGTGACGGTAGCGAACCGATCTGTATGTCCCTGACTTTCAAGGACAAGGTTTTCCTCGTTGTTACGAAGAAGTGGATCGGCACCATTCAGGAGTTCGAGAAGAAAGCACACGCAGCGGCTGACAAGTATCTAAGCGAGCACTTCAAAGCTCGTAACATCACCATGGAAGTTATGGTGGTGGATACTCCTGGTCAAGCGGTGGTGGAAACCTTCAAGCGTGCTCACGAGTGGAAGCCTGACTTCGTATCCGTCTGGAACATCAACTTCGACCTTCCAAAATGCTTGGCAGTATTGCAGAAAGAAGGCATCGACCCAGCACAGGTGTTCTCTGATCCGTCGGTTCCAGAAGAGTTCAAGTTCTTCCGTTATAAAGAAGGCAACGCCACCAAGGTTACTGCAACTGGTCGAGTGGACTCCATTCACCCAGCAGAACGTTGGCACGTGGCCGAGTGTCCAGCTACCTTCTTCTTGATTGACTCGATGTGCGTGTACAAACGTATCCGCATGGCGAAGCAGAACGAACCGAGCTACGGCTTGGACGCAGTCATGAAGAAGAACCTCAAGAACCTGGGTAAGCTCAAGTTCGCTGAGGCAGATGCTTACAGTGGTCTGCAATGGCACATTTTCATGCAGGACAACTACAAGGTCGAATACTCGATCTATAACGTCTTTGACTGCATTGGTGTGGAGATCCTCGACGAGAAGATCAAAGACCTACAACTGGTTATCTCGACGCAATCCAAAGCATCGGAGTACACCATCTATAACTCGCAACCTAAGCGACTTGTGGATGACTTCTACTTCTTCTGCTTGGAGCGTGATTTTGTTCTGGGTTCTTGCTCGGACGAAATGGCTCACGAGTACGATCAGTACGTAACTGACATGAAGGGTTGGATCGTTACGCTACCGTCTCACCAGACTGTAGACAACGGTATTGCAGTGTTGGAGGAAATGCCAGACGTACGGACCTACATCCGAACGCACGTGGCTGACTTGGACATTGTATCCACCTACCCGAACGTACAGGTGATCCTGAACATCTCTCGTGAGACTACTCGCCGTGAGCTGTACAAGATTGCAGGTGTCGACGTCCGTACACAACGGATGGCAGGCATTAACCTGACGGGTGGACATGTCAATGCTGTTGAGATTGCGTGCTCGATCTACCAAGCACCTAACTTCGACATGTTGCTGAAAGACTTCGAAGAAGAGCAGAAGGCGGCATAAAAGGCAAAAAAAAGAAGGGGTGCAAGCCCCTTCTTTATGCCGTCAGCCTTCCAACTGTGCAGGACCACGATCCAGTTTAAACCGCACTGGATCTTCAAGGTCTGCATAGTCGTAGGACATGATCACGCTGGCAATTACTTTACCGTCAGTTCCAGCCCACTCGACTTTATCGAAGTCAAAGTCCACGATCTCGAAGATCTTGTCCTTGTGTGCATCGAAGAAGTTGTGGACCAAGTTAGGGATTTCACCGTCCCCAACGACAAACGCACGCATGGACTCAGGAGCCAACTTGCGTTGCATAACCAACGTTTCTGTACCACGCAGTCGAGTCTTACGATGTCTGACGATCGCAGCAAACTCGTTGGTGAGTACGAAGTAGGTTTCGACGTGACCGAAGACCGGATCACGATCTACCTCTACTGTACAACGCCAACTAGGTTCATGCGCCAACAGATCAACGTGGTGAAGCCGCCGGAGTTTCTCGGCTTCATCCAGAGACACTAAGTCTTCACCTTGACCGAGGAAGTACTGCTCAAATTCATCCACGGTAAAGTAAGACATCTCGGGTTGACCATGGCCTGCATCAAGATCAACGCGTGAGTGTCCCATTAGACGGCCCCGAAGATCGGCTGTTGGAAGTTTTCGTTGTAGCCTTCTTCGCCTGGCAGTACGTTCTCACCGTCAGCCAGCAGAATTTGCAGAACGCGCGGTTTGTCAGCACGAGTGATGCAGATGATCTTCTCGTACATTTCCGGGGCGTTCATTTCCACCAACGTAGCACGCACTGGAGTTTCGTCAGGACGAGCCAAGCCAACGCCGGTTTCGCCCAATTCCAGTGGACCTGGTGATTGTGCCAGCAACAGGATAACGTGCGACAACACGTTCATCGGTTGGGCAGCACTGATGAACAACTCGTAACCCACCGTGTTCACCAGACCAGTGGTATAGATGAACTGTGGAGTTGTGCCCTGGGCTTCCACGTGGTGTGCTGCAAAGCCGTGTTCAGCGATCAGGCGATCGGTACGATCTTGTACCTGACTGCGTTCTGCGGCTGCCATCACCTTGGTCAGTTGTTCGCGGGACAGTTCCTTGTTGGCAACCAGACCTTTGAAGAACAGATCACGAGTGAAGTGTTCGTTGACGAACTCACGGGTGTGGTAGGCCGTGGCGATGATCTCGGCTTCGAACTGTTCAACGTGCAGGTTCGGGCACTGAGCAACCTTGATCAGGAACTCACGCAGATCAGCACCGGTTGGGATCAGATCCCAGGTGAAGAACAACTGGCCAGGAATCGGCGAGGCGTTGAACTCTTCCGGCTCTACGTAACGACCATACTCGTTGTTGATCAGGTACTCCATGAAACCACCGACGATTTCTTCAGCGCGTGGATGACCAGCGCGGTCGAGGTTCTGGTAGCTTGGCACGCCTTCCGGCAGAGTAACCGACGAGATGTAGATCTCGTACATCTGGTACGGGTTGAACTGTTTGCTGGCTTCAAAGCCGTAACCGAAGAACGAACCCAGTTGCATTGGGGCCAGTTGGAAGATTGCGCGTGCGCCTTTTTGTGCTTGCATTATCAATGCTCCTGAGCATCAGTAGGTTCGTCGAACTGGATGTCGACAATTCGGAGAAGGTTTAGAACGTCGGCCAACACTGTTTCCAGCGGAGGACGACGCAGTTGTAGTTCGGGATAGAAGCGTGCAGACGTACCATCAGGGCGCAAAGCACCGATGAATTTGATAGCCTCCCAGTGCACAACTGGATGGGTACCATAGATGTAGGTGGCGATCCCTTGGCCCCACCACATTGTTATCCCGTGAGAAGTGGCTCGGACATTGGTTTGTTTGTGGAACCAGACCTTAACCGTACCGTCTTCTTGAATGTGGGGTGGTGTACGTTCCCAGTCGATGCCTCGTACATCCAGCACCATGTAGAACATACCACCCTTCTTAAGCTCAGCATGCTTGAACTTCTCGTACAAGTCCATCATGCGTTTGCCTGCCCACGGGTACAGTCGAGCGATACTTTGGATATCAGAGACCATGCGATCAGACTGGCTCATTTATCTTTCACCTTTTTGTAGACGGCCCAGTTGTCACGCATACCGCCGAAGCGGATGTGATGGCGTTCAAGCTCCATGGTCATTTCCCCATCACGCTCGAAAGCGAGATCGAAGTAATGGAACATCGAGTCAGAGCCAGTACAACCCATGAAGCCCTCGCCCTGATAGATCATAACCTGACCTACCCGCATTTTCTGGAGAACCTTTAGAGCAAAGTCGCTCCCCATCGGAGGCCAACCCATGACGAGCACGTCGTACGGATCGTAGTCCACTTCCAGGGCGTCACCACACTCGGAACCGAAGTTCTTCTTGTCGTGAGTCCAGTACCACGAAGACCACAGATCCACAGCACGATAGTTCTCGACGCCACGCTGGCGCAGGTGTGCAGCCACGTAACCAGTACCAGCACCCACCTCGAGGACGTTTTTGTCTTTGAGGTAGTTAGCCAGATAGTCAGCGTTCTCAGAGGTCAGGATGAACCACGCGTTGTTACGCACATAGTCTTCACGCTGATGATAGTCGTGCTCGATCTCGTTGAAGATCTCGTTGAGTTCACCAAGAGACGGGTCTTGGAATTGCTTCCATTCCTGCTTAGTCATCAGTGGGAATGGTTCATCGAACTGTTCTGGTACGCCTGGCTTCTTGACGGAAGTTGCTTGCATACTTGTTCTCCTTAGAACTAGAAATTATCAAACTTGCCCAATTGGTCTTGCAGGCGAGTTCTGTACTTCTCGATATCGAACCAGTAGAAGTGCGGACAGTCAGCCGTTTGGAGCTGACCGTGGAAATGTACAACGCAAGGGTAAATTGCTTCTACACCACCGGGCTGACGAGGATTACACTCCTTGCCATAGTGACGACCGGTGGCTTCACGAAAACCCTGACGGTTACGCACGATGTAGACGCCATAAGTCAATTGGCGGTAAACGTCCCCCATAGTCACTCCCCTTGCACTTCGCGAAATTGTGCCAACAACTTGTCTTTGTAATTCTCAAGACACATCCAACGCACACCCATGTCACCCCAACGATCGAAGTACGTCCATACCACACACGGGTATTTCTTCGGGTAGTTGGTTGGGTAATCCAGAGGCTCGTCTTCCTTTTTATGCTCACGCTTCACAAGGTCACGGTAAGCGCCCTGGGTACGGCAGAGATGCCCGCCGCACATCAAGCGTTTGTAATTTGGTTTTGCAGTTACCGCAGTATTCATTTTCCATGCCCCCTCTAGGGCTACAAACAAGAAGGGGTCCTGAGACCCCAATTGTTATTTTCCACGTTCCTCAAAGAAGCTGAGGATTTTTCCTCGGCAGCGACGCACCCAGCGACCACAGGGAACTTGAGTCCCAGTTTTATGGCCTTGAAGTACGCGATCCCGTTCTGTCTTAAAGACCAGAGGCAGAGGATAGTAGATCCACAGATCATTAACCACACGACGCACCAAGGAGTAGTTGTACTCCCGACTGTCTACCTTCTCGTAGATACCCAGCCTGCATTGTTCAATTTCTTCTTCACGCAACTCATCGTACAGGATAGTGGTGATCCCAGTTTCTTCGTCAAAGAATTGCTTCTTTCGGAAGAGTGTGCCTTCTAAGGCGTGACTGTAGATCTTGTCATCTTTCTTGATGATGAGGCGGTCGGTGGTCTCCGTCATGGTACTTGTATCCCGTTCTTCTTGATCCATTCTTGTACTTCTGGAGCCATGCGTTGAAGCTGCTCGGGCGAGTACTTTTTCAGGTCAAAGACAACGTGATCGCCATCGCGCATCTCGAAGTTGAAGAACGATTTACCAGTGGCGTAGTTGTAGCAGTCCCCTGCATTGCAGTGAACCGGTTGCATGTCTTTCACCCATGCTGGATCTTGATCCGCTTTTGGTTGAGCACCAACGTTCGCCTGTACAGAAGTGCAGGCTACCAGAGCGATTACTGCGAAAAGAGATTTCATTATTATGTCATTCCACAATGACTAGTTTTTGATTGTCAAACAGCGCAGGCAGACTAACCGGGTCTTCTGCTTGTCGACGGAGAAAATCTTCCACCGAGATTGGGGTATCCAAGTCGGAGAAAGAGATGTAGCGAATCCCACCGCATTCGGTTTTCACGTAAGCGTAGGGGTACTTCGGTTTAGTGGACGGGAGGTTATCCGCGATCCACTGTGTTGCAGCCTGCGCAGCTTCCAGGGTTGGGTAGATCTTGTCGGAAGTGTGCTGGATCTTGACCGTTGCTTTGCTGTAGTCAGGCTGGTACATTGAGTAGTCCTGCATCAGAGAGGTCTTTGCGGATCATGCGGTACACGATCCAGGTTGCAACCACAACGAAGAACAACAACCACACCTTGAAGATCGCCAGCACTACAGCGATAATCAAGAACCCAGTTGGCGAGAAGTTCTGGACACCCCACAGTGCAACCTTGGTCCAGAAGGTTTCTTTCTTGGTCAGGATGTATTCGCGACTAGCTTTCCAAACCACGAACAAACCGAACATCACCAACAACAGAATCAATACGCCCATGTCTCACTCCTTGTTTTTGATAGGTCTATAACAACACACCCCATCGAACTCATAGCGTTGAGTAGGATAGGTTTTTTGAGGCGGTGGCGCGGGAGGATCATTCCTGTGAATAAACGCATGAACACCCGCACCGATACCACCTACCACAATGCCAATGATGCACAGTCCGATCAAACCGCCGATCATCATCATTGCTTCATCTTGAGCGCGCATGCACAACTCCTAGAAGACGTACTTCACGACCTTGATGTTAGCCTGTGTTGCCACAGGGTACAGATCCTTACGGTGCCACGTTTCCGAGACACTTTCAGAATAGTTGTTGAGGTGTTGCACTTCGTCCTGAGAGGTCGCAGGAGGCTCTTGGACGTGCGGAAGAGCAATAACGGTGAGCACTAGGGCTACCACGAATACGAACACCAGCCAGCGCAGGAAAGCGTTCTGGCGGGCAAGTTCACGTTGATCCACGTTCTCCAGATTGTGGATCAGTTCTTTGTTCTTCTGGGATTCCTTATCCATTACTTACCCACCCAAACTTTAGCTTCGGTTTGTTCGAACGAGCCATCTTCCAAGATGACTGTTTGTTTCACAACACACCAGCCAGCTTCACACTGAGCAGGTTCAGACTTGAGGTCTTTCATCTGGTACATTGCGAAAGCCGACGAGCAGATGCCAGCGAGGGCGATAACGGCGATCAGAGCTTTAACGAATTTGTTCATGGTTCTATTTCCTTCTGAGGATATTTAAGTTAGGTTAGTAATGCGACTTCGGGTTGAAGTCGATACCGGGCAAACGGCTTACTGCTGTCATGAGTCGATGAACGTGGGCAACCTGGATGCTGATCCGGGAAGGACCACCACGAGGATAACCACGACCACGTGTAAGTTGCTGCGCTGCGTCATTGACTGCGACAACCAGTCCTTGAATGAACTTGCGTTCTTCTTCGCTGGGGTTGAAGCGCATTGGGCACAGACGAACGAATTCTTCTACAGTCCAGCCCATGATGAAGATTTCGCCATTCTTGATGGTTACTTCTTCGGCAGGGTTTATGTGGAGATAGACACGATACAACAACGCCATTTCGTCATTCTTCTGACTTGGGCGTTCGGCAGGATGAAGTATCTCGCGAAGTTCTTCGATCGTGTGGGGCCGGATGGATTGTACCAGAGTCATCACAGAAGCTGGCGGTAGCGGTTCACGTCGCAACTGTTGATTGTGATCCAGAGCAAGCTTCACCTTTAACTTGCTAGGGGAGTAAGCGATTGCAAATGGTTTGTGTGCGTGAACCGAAACAATCGTGTAGTGTGTGGAATTCGAATACTGTAGACTGTTGTCGTAGTTGTAAATCAACGCGTGGATGAGGAGACGAGTCTCTTCGCGCATGGAGTTCTCCAAAGAACGAAAGGTTAGGGACCGATATAACTCAGTCTATTCACCAGTGTAATATAGATTTGAGATTTTTTTGATTCCAGTTTACACGTATGTAGTGAATACAGGCAATGTCAACATTGCTCGCAAGGGGGTGATCCAGCCTTAGTGTGGTCTCCGAATCCTTGTATCGCTGGGAAGCGTAATAAAACGGATTCACGGCTGCCTGTATCCAGTCCGTCCTTCGGGACGGACTCCTATTCCGCCAATCAGGTAAAACCAATGGAAAACATCAAGACCGCCAGGACAGTGATCGATCTCGAGAAAACTGTGCAGAGGCTTATGGATTCAGTAGACCTTCTTCAAGACGCCGCAGAGATGTGTCGCGCTGAGGGTCCGATCTTACTGCGTGACTTCCGTACCGTGGGTGTTAAAGTTCCACGTCAGTGCGGTAAATCCTTCGAAGCAGTACAACGCCTGATCCGCAATGAGAAGGCCATCATGATCTGTATCAATGATGCTCTTCGTAAATCGTTAGCCACCATCACCCACAGTCATCCGCATGGAGAGCCTCTCAAGCCTCACCAGATCGCGCGGATGTACACCGTGGACGAAGTCATCAAGGCAATCAAGTCAGTGCGTAACGGCCAACAGGACATCCTCTTGGCTGGCGCTAACGAGATCATCGTTGATGACTCTCACTGGTTCTTCCAACTGGTCCGCACTAACCAGTTCTACCAGTGGCTCTGGGATCGCCAAGGCGCAGACCAGAAAATCCTGCTCCTGTAGCAAAAAAAAAGCAGGGGATGCGGCCCCTGCTTTTATGCCATTACTTCTTGGCACCAGCCTTTTTCAACGCTGCTGTTACCAGAGCGTTTTGACGGGCGTGGTCTTCGGAGATGAGTTTCAGCAGAGACGGACTGGATTTAACCAGGTCGCTCATTTCAATCTCAAACCGACCACCCTTACGGATGTGCAGTATCCCGAGCTGCCAGCCGAACTCAATGCTGGCGAACTCAATGAAGTCGCCTTCGTTGCAATAGCTGATAGCCAACTGCAACATCCGAGGCAGTGCAGTATCGAAGTACGAGTAACGGCGGACGTCGATAACTTCTTTGGATTTGCCACGAGTCATGGTTGCGATAACGCGACGAACGTGGACAGTTTTCTTTTGTTCCGAGATTGCCATGGGAGTTTTCCTTCTTAGGATTTAAGTTAAGATGTCGCTTTACGACAAACGCATGTTGCGTTGGGCAATTTTCAGTAAGTCTTCGATCGGACGACTATTGTGAATGCGTTCCCGAAGTTTGAGTTTTTGTTCCCCAGACTCTTTATCTGGAGCCCAACCCACAGCACTATAGCGTTCGCTAGAATGTGGATCGAAATGCACAGCCATCCTGAAAGCATCCAACCAACCAATCTTGAATGTTTTCAGATAAGCTTCAAAGTAGGTAGCACCAGAACCGATAGCGATTGGGAGTTCTTTATCTGGCACTTCCCGAATATTGAGTATCTTCCTGCGAGTGATGATACTGAAACGATGTACCTTCCCAGTCTCAGTGACGATCAGCGCAGTGCCGCGAGGAATGTTGTTCTTCGTCAAGTTCAGCGCTTCAAACGATTCAACAACGTGGTTCAGATCCGAACCCAAAGGCCAAATGGCCTCAAGGAAATTCCCTGTGTTGCCATCGCCAGCGCAACCCATGAACACGGCTACCTCACCGCCAACCTTACGCTTCACTACGCCCTTATTGAGCATGATGATCTTTTGCGTGTTCTCTTTACTGCTGGTTCCAGTCGAGCCACACGAGTCACAGGAGAATTCCATCGGATTGATGTGCGTCGATTTAAGGTCAGCGTACATCACTTTACCGTTTGTAGCAATCGTTGTCACAGGCCTTTCCTTCTTAGGATCTAATTAGAACGGGGTCCCACAAGAGGACCCCATATGCCGCTTACTTCAGTTCAGGGAAGATTTCGCGGTATTGCTTCTTGAAGTGCTCGAGCAAACCAGCCTTGATCTCGGCACGCTTCTTGGCGCCGACACCATCGAGGATGATCATGTACTCGTTGATCGTCTTCTCGAGGATCGCTTCGTACTTGGCGTAGGAATCGACCTTCGGTTCTGGTACGTGCTTGGTGATGATCGCGCCCAGCAGAACCATGGTGGCGTGACCCAGCTCGCTGGTGTCAGCGTTAAGGATCGTTTGCAGCGCTTCGTTGATGTGCGCAGGCGCTGGCTTGAACTCGTCAGGCTGATCAGCCGGTTGTGACTTCGGCAGATGGTACGGCATTGGCCACATGGCGACAATAGCCCAACCATTTACGTTGAATTCACGGTAGAAGCGCAGCAGTTCGGTGTGGGTGTAAGCATGGCCGACTGCACCTTCACCGATGATCATCGGTTTGCCATTACCGTTCTTGCGAGTGACCCAGAAGATGTCACCGGTTTCGGTCCACACCAACTGGTTACCCCAGCGCAAATGTTTCTTATCAGTGGATTGTCCACGATAGCGCAGGCCGCGATCTTCAACCCACTCCATGCCCAACAGCATTTTGGGTTTATGGATCAGACCAGCCGGATCGGTGAAGTACTCCACCGCATCGAAGACTTCGCGCGCGTTGCTGTAGAAGTGTTCGACCACTTCTGTTACTGGGAGGAACTCCAGCAGCTTGATATTGGCATGATCATAACGACCGCCCGCCAGATCACAGAAGAGACGATCCAGAGTGATCTCACCACCACGATCCTGATACAGATTCAGTGCGTGGGCGTCCTCCTGGTTCATCTCCACGATCTGGAGAATGCCGTAGTCGCGCCCGCCGGGATGTTGCATCAGTTCGTTGGTCGGCGTCAGCGGCGCATTGATCTGCTTGGAGAACAGGAAGATCTTCGGAACATCACGGATGGTGAAGATGGCTACAGCGGTGATGTCCAACACTTCCAGGTTGCGACCATGTGGGTCGATAATGACCTGGTTTTTGTCAGCGTGCAGTTTGTCAATTACGGGTTGCAAAAGGGACATGCGACATCTTCCTTCTAAGGATTCATAAATAGCTTAGGTGTGTGAGATTAAACAACTGTTGTCTCTCACCTGAGTAATATGTATCTCAAATTTGTTTCATTGCGGCATAGAGGGCCCGAAGGCCCTCATCAGAAAAGCAGTACGTCAACCGGCAATTCTGTTCCGCCCAGACACTCTTCGACCAAAGGCTTGAAGACCTTGACGAAGTCGAGCTGACCGTAGCCACAACCCAGAGCAGGGATTCCCAGTTCAGTGATACCCAGCTCTTTATACCGCGCTACCAGATCCTTGAACCCAGCTTCGAGATATTCCTTCTTACTCGGTTTGCTCCAGTGATGCTTCGTGGGGAAGAGCAACACTTGGAACGGTCCCGCATTGTAGACCACCAGCTTCCCAACGGTTAAGTCCCCCGAGCGCAAGGCAGCTTGATAGAACTCCAGCAACCCCGGAATCCTGATCTTGAACTGCAACGCCAAACCATTACCCAAAGTCCCCGCAGTGTTAACAGGACAGGCAATGGTCTGGAGTCCACTCGAGAACAAGTCACCCTCACCCATGAAACGGATCATTAAGCTTTCCTCGTACTCTGATTCTGTTGGAGCTGACGAATCTGCTGTTCCGTAGGCAGGGTAGCCCGGTTAGCGTCTTCGGCAGTGATTCGCAGGATCAGTCGATGAATCTCTCGAGGTAAGTTCAAGAACTCAACGACAGTGAAGCCCCAGCGCTTATAAATCTCGTTGACGTTGTACTGATAGATCGCTCGATAAAGACCACCGTATTCGTGGTAGTCTTCTTTGTCGAAACGGGCCGCCAATGCTAACGGACGAGACTTATCATTGATGTGGTCGTAAATCCCATAATCAATGTCGTATGCGTCACGCAATACAAGTTGCGCTGAGATCCCGTCGAGTTTGCCTGAGGTTTCCAAGGCTCGCTCGACTTGACCTTTCTCCCCGACGCGGTTCAGACCGAAGCCTGGCATCGCGACGTGTCTGTCGTTGTGCTCTCTGATCTCCGGGTCTATTGTAAGAGGGAGACTTTTGAAAGGACTTTGTTGATGCGTTGGGAGAGCATGAAAAAAAACACTCGACTCACATCCAGAGGGATGATGTGAGGGTGGCCTTTATGCTCTGCCGACATCTGCGGGAAGTTGCAGGCCGGGCAGTTGTGACGTGGCAAACCGACGAGGCTGATGGTGGCGTCATCGATGAACTTACCGATTTCTTCCACGAACCGATTGCGCAGTTCTTCGTTGGTCGAGAACATCGACATCAGACCTTCGATGGTCTCACGGTCAGTACCCATCTGAGTAGAACCGTCACCCAGGTGCATCTCACCGACCCAGTGGCCGTATTGACGCATGGTCGACAGGCGACCCTGGTTGCTGATGTAGGAATCGCGCTCGTCGCCCTTGAGTGGGACTTGGAATGCGTTCTCCATCATGTCGATGATACCGCCGATCCAGGAGTAACCCGAATCTTCGTACTGTTGCAGGTTCGGTACGAACAGCGTAGCCGCTACGACTTCGGTCAGTTGCACTTGGCGCTGGCCGCCGCGAGTGTGTTCCGATTCGTAACGCTTGATGTCGTCATCGGTCATGCGAGCTTTACGCTGTTGCATGCGACGCTTCTGCCACTGGGTCAGCGACGACTTGTCGGTGTACACCAGTTTGCCCAGGTCGAGCATTTCCTTGATCACGAACTTGCAAGACGCGTCGGTGTTGACGCACGCCTGAGCGTACGGGTAACCGTTCGGGTACATTGCCAGAGCCAGACCCCACAGGATGGTCGGGATGTCGGTGACCTTGATGATCGACTTGAGGTAGTCGACGCCCATTTCTTTCGCGTTGGTTTCGAAGACGTATTCGAACGCGAAGTTGAGCAGGTAGTTGATCTGGTACACCGAAGTGTTCGAGAACAACAGACCGTTGGTGAAACGCCCGAGGGTGATCTTGTCGTTGGCGATACGACGTTCAAGCTCGAGGATCGCAGCTTCTGGCGGGTTCTTGAAGCTCAGCCAGATACCGGTGTGCCACAGTGGAACAGACACGATCGAACCCATGCCGGTCATTGCAGCAGCGTAGATCTGCGCGCGCTCACCCGTCAGAGCACCACCGCCAGCATCGAAGCGAGGACGGGAAGCAGCCAGCTTCTGACCTTCTACTTCAATGTACTGTGCCCACTCGGAACCTTCGCGGTTCATCGAAGCAGCCAGCGGGTTACCGCGCATCAGGGTGTTCTGACCATCACGCAGGGTTTGGGTCCACAGGCGAGTAGCCGGGTCACCAGCAGCGTTGATGTTCGGGTAGTTATCGATCAGCGCACCCAGGTCGAATGCGTCACCACCGAGCAGACGCAGAGTGGAGTTCTCGGCCTCGTAGTCGATGTACTGGAGTTCTTTGTCAGTCGGCTTACGCGAGTGAGGGAACTCTTGGGTGACGTTGTCGTTGTGGGTCTTCGCCTGATAGTCATGGCTCTCGGACGTTGGGTCCAGGCCAGCTTTGGCGGTGTCGCTTACCGGCGCGGCTTGTTCAGCATTGTCTGCTGGGATTTGACCTTGACCGTCATCATTGATAGGCATTTACGGCTCCTTACAGGGACGACAGTTCAGGGGTAGCGACGGCCGCCGGAGTCGGCAGGGTAATCGACGCGGTCACATCGGCAGGCTGGAAGAAACCGGTAACGTTGAACGCACCTGGGATCACTACCAATTGATATGACGCGATCCATTCACTGTATTCCTCAGCGATGGTCAGCACGGCAGCCAGCAGGTCTTCTTGGACCAGAGTCGGGTTGCCTTGTTGGCTACGAGCCAGTTCCACGTGTTTGGCGTGGATGGCATCGAGGCGCACTTTGTAAGCTTGCATGTCGTTGTTGAGAACCTCAACAGCGGCCAGCAGGCCCTTCGGATCTTTCACCGCACGCTTCACCAGCTCTTTGTTACGGATCAGGATCAGGGCGTTGGATGGGCTAACCCGCAGTGCGTTGCACTCGGCCAGCAGTTCATCGAGACCCATCCATACGGACAAGCCTTCGTTATGGGCCTGGAGTTGGGCCACATTATTCGGACCACGATAGCGTGGACTCTGTTGCGAATTCGACATTGATTCGATTTCCTGTGGTAAAAAGTTACGTGCCGGTGGACTGAATAAAAGAAAAGAGGCACTTTTCCTATAATTGGAAGTTTGCGTATTATTTAACAGGACAGTCTATGACTATTGATGAACTTGAAGTCTTCCTTGATCAGCGTGTTTCACCAGAGGCGACTGAGTCACTGATTGACTGTGCTCGCGTAATGTGTGAATCCGGTTTGACCAGTCACCTTGACGACATTGACGACCTCATCGCTTTAGAGGATAACGTCGGGCGTGACGTCACCGTGTCTCGGATCAGAAACTATCTGGAAGACGCACTAGAAGCATGTGTGAACCAGTTCGGTGTTGAGCTGCAACAAGGCATCGACATCAACCTGCGACACCTGACAGCACTGCAACGCGGGATCAACCAGATCACTGACTTCGAGGACATCGAGACCTTAGAAGCTTACTGTCTGTCGGAAGAAGATCCCGAACAACGTTTGGCTGACATGATGGAGCTGCTCACCGAATACACGTGGGCTGACTACCTACTGTTTATTCAGACCGTCACTCCTTCGTTCTTCAAACGGGTGCTGGAGCAGATCACCAAGCCCGATAGCTTGGAAGAGATCGACAACACTGGTAATGCGATTCTGTTGCGTACCAAGTCGTTGTTGCTCAAGGTACAAAAGCCTTGGTTGATCGACGAGATCGAAGACGGTGCTACGCTGGGCTTGTCCCTCGATGCAATGATCATCCGTTTCCGGGCTCGCTACGAAGTAGCATTGGCTCAAACTATGGAGTGGAACCGTAAGCCACAACTGTTGGCTGAACAGTACATGCTCTATATCTTGGCCTCTGACGTCCCGGATGACAAACTGCTGGAGGCTTCACAGACCCAAGCAGAGAACGTGATTCACCACATGCCAACTCTGTCGGCTGTGTTGCGTCATTGCCAAGAACTCTTAAGCCAGGTGCCTTCTAAATGAAAGTAGCCGATTACTACTTGGCGGCCTTGAATGCTGGCGCCTATAAAAAGAAGATCTGGGTACTGAGCTTATTCAGTCTTCTGGTGGAGCCTAAAGCCTACCGTTTCCCTTACGAGATCGTGAAGACCGAGAAGAACGTATTCTTCCGCAACCCAGAGGACTTGGATGACCTCGTGTTGTTGGACGATGCCCTCGTGTCACGCCCTGTGCTCACGTTTAAGGACAAGCTCCAGATCACCCCTGATCGTGTACCGAACTTGGCTGCACCGATCACTACGACCGCTGGGAACCTGTTGTTCAACTTCTATGTCCTGATCTACTCGATGGGCAAGAAGATCCCGTACATGGAAGGACGTCTGACACCAAAGATGGTTGAAGGACTGATCCAACCGCGCTTGACTTCCAATCCAGTCAACAACGGTGAGAACTACGACCCCAACGATCTGAACCCGATCTACGTTTCAGAGTACAAGAAGTTCAACCGTGCGATGTTTGCACTGATGGGCTTCACACAGCTCTGTGTGCCCTCTGCTACGCCTCGGACGATGTCGACTGACCCTCGTATCCCTGAGATCCGAAACAAGCTGGTAGAGAAGTACAAGGACCGTCTGAACGACCCGGCTGTGATCTCCATGATCGATGCTGAGTTGATCAAGATCGACAAACAGTGGATGGCCGATGACCCGGATGGTGGCGCTGGCTTCTACGTGAACGAGAACAAGTCCTACGACGTTGTGCGTAAGAAAGTGTTCCTGATGCACGGTGCTGAGGCTGGCTTCCAAGAAGGTACGGACGTTGACTTCATTAAGAACTCCCTGAACGAAGGCTGGGAGATCGAGAAGCTTCCGTCCATGGTCAACTCCCTGCGGGAAGGTTCGTACAACCGTGGTCGAGACACAGCGCTCGGCGGTGAGGCTGTAAAGTTCCTGGGTCGAGTTTTCCAGAACACTGTGATTGCAGAGAAAGACTGCGGCGCCACTATGGGCTGGGACAAGGAAGTAACAGAGGACAACTACAAGGAATTTGCTGGCTTCTATGAGAACACTCCGAAAGGACCTGTGATCCTGGAAGAAGCTTACCTCAAAGGTAAGATCGGCAAAACTATCAACATGAGAACACCCATGTTGTGTAGGACTCCGAAAACCGGCTTCTGCGAATGCTGTATGGGCGCAAAGAACGCCCTCAACCCAACCTCTCTCGGATTGTTGGCAGCAGACGTAGGTTCCCAGATGATGGGCATCTTCATGGGTGCGATGCACGGTAAGTCCTTGAAGACCGCAAAGTACGACTACTTGAAGTCTATCTTCTGAAGCAGTTCATTCTCAATACGGAGACAGTCCCAATGGGCAAGCAATCGAATAACACCCAACCTCAATCCCAACAAAAGGGTGAACAGGATGTTCAGGACAAGAACGAGTTGGATAGCGCTGGCGCTGGCGACATCGCTGAGCAAGGCAATGAAACCTCTGGCGATCAGAGCGGCGATGCGGGCAACGGCGAGAGCGGCTCCGATTCCGAAGGCACCGAGGGTGCTGGGGACTCCGATGCAGGCTCGGACGCAGAAGCGCTGGCGGCACTCGCGGCGTTGAGCACTGCTGGTCAAGGCGATGGTGCTACCGATGAAGGCACCGATGGCAATGAAGACCAAGGCGGTGATAGTGATGCCGATACCGATGGCGGTGACGTAACTGAAGCCACCGACGAACCAGGTGATGACGTCCAGATCAACGATGCCCCTGCTGCGACCGAAGCCCCCGTCCAAGGCAACGCTGCTTCCGTAGCCGATGCTCCGAACGACACTCCGGTGGCCGCGCCTCACGCACGCATCCCGTCGGTTACCCTGAACCCGATTCCTACCAAGGTCGACATCAAAGTGCAACAAGACAACCTCAAGCTGACCATCATCGCGTCGCAACTGCAAGACTACGCGACCAACATGCACCCGTCCAAGGCCATGAACGCCGTCGACGGCAAGGCGAACCAAACTGCGCTGTGGCGTACCATTGAAATGATCCTGAAGCTGGAAGGCCCAGAGTTCATCAAGGGCTTCACCATGCTGCTGGACTGGTTCTCCGAGAACCGCCAAGGCGCGCTGAACGAGCGTTACATCTACCGCTACTTCGCCGACCTGACCATTCCGAACAACGATCGCAAGAACTTCAACCGCATCCTGAACCTGCTGGTTGCGACTGCTGATCCTGCTACTCGTCGCCTGGGCCTGGAACAAGCCGACCTGACCGCGACCCTGTCCGGTTTCCGTGACGGTGCGATCCAACAGCGTGTGACCGAGTTCTACTCGCTGTAAAGCGGCATAGAAGCAAAAAAAAGAGCCCTGGGAAACCGGGGCTCTTTATGCCGCACTCAATGGAGAGTGTGGTTGTAGTTGATGTGTTGCGTCACCACGTTAACCCGACCGCAGAACGCTTGGGTTTGATCGGCGTTAGCAGCCATGAAGTGCAGGATACGTCCTACCATGTCAACCGAGACATCCTTACGGAAGCAGGCTTGCATGTTAGCGAACAGGGCCACTAAGTAATCGTCAATCACAGAGAACATGCGACCAGGGTTGGGTTCTTTAACAATGTAGCGTTGATACATCGTGTGGTAGTACTGCTGGTAAGTCTCTGCAAGGAAGAACCCTGCAAACAGCGCACCGAGGTTACGCACCACTTGAACTACCCAGGCACCACCCATCAGGTGCCAAGCGAAGTTGAAGCCCATCAGCACTTCATGTCGCAGCTTGTTGTCGGTAATCTCTTTGCCGCTAGAAAGCCAATGGTACGAGGTTCCTGGGATGCCATGACGATCAGACATCATGTAGCGCAAATAGGGTTGGTCAAGGAGATCAATCATCAATTGACGGAAGTCCCCTGGACACCGGGGATCTTTGAAGATAGCATCCGGTGGTAGTTTAAACAGGTATTCAGCGCGATGCTTAGGCATCTCACCGAAGATTGCAGGATGTTCCATACTCCTCACCTTTCTTAAGGCTGGCATAAAACGTAGGGGACCGAAGTCCCCCACAATCAAATCACATAATCGGTTGTAAACGTTTGGTGGCTGGTGACACGACCACGGAATGTTTCCATCTTGCGCTCGTGATACTCGATGTGCTTTTCAATATCAGTACACACCAAGTAGAAGAACGTCGGTATTGCATCAGGCCAGATCTTGAAGATCGTATCCCGTAGGCGCCCCATTGCTTGCAGGTTAGCCTGACTGGAACCTAACCCATCCGTCATGTACACATGGAGCAGCTTTGGAATGTCCTGGGCTGTACCAAGCGATTTCAGGGTGGAGACGATAATGTCCGACTCAAGCATCTCATCGAAATCATCTTCTGCTGTATACCGCATGACCTTCAAGTCAGGGTGACGAGGACGCAGGTAGTCTGCCATCAACGTACACATTTCCACCGTAGCGAAGTACATCAAGCATTTCTGCCCATCCTTCATTAACCGGCGGTAGTTCTGCTGGATCAGGTCAGCGTTCATCTCCAGATACGCCCGCAACGACTCCTTGTTCTTTGGCTCCATGAGAGCTTGTTCAAACAAGATGTGGGAATAGGACTTACGAGCCCTGTTGATCCACTTGAGTCGTGTAGGCTGTCTCAACCGATAAGCAACCGCTTCCACGGCGGTGAAGATCACCCGCTCGCCGTTGTCGATGCGCTCCCGTTTAGGGAACATCACCTCCTTACGACGGTTCAGGAAATCGTCGTCCCCCTCCAGCGTACCGGAAAGTGAAAGCGCTTTCTGACAGTGCATGTACAGGTCTTGACGATAGTTAAGATGGAAGTCCTGGTGGACCTCGTCAATCAACCGGAAGCCAAAGCCCATGGTCTGGTAGAAGTTCGGGGGTGTGCACCCATACCCCAAGTCGAGCAAGCCGTCTTTGAACTTCTCATAGTCCTTGAGGTAGTTGTAGAAGGTGGTGTTGGAGCAGATTACAATCTTCGCATCCAACGCACCAGCCACTGCAAGGTTCGTCGCAAGCGCAAGCTGCTTCGACCCCTGCAACACCATCAAGTCCCCTTTCTTTAACTTGAACGCTGCCTCAATGTCACCAATCCACTTCTTGATGTACATGGCTTTGATGCAGATAAACACCCGCTTGCCATAACTCGCGATAGAGGTCAGTGCCATAAAGGTTTTACCACGGCCTGGATCAACCGTGATGATTTTAGTTACACCATCTTGCCCGACATACTCGATCTTTGGGATCTGGTCTTCTCGGGGAGTACGTTTGTCAATCACGTCAAACTTCGCAGGGAAGCCGTAGTTCTCAACTAGGTACTCGTACTGGATGTTCTGGTCGTTAAACCCGTACATCTTCAGGTGTCGCTTCAGGTCGTCTAACTCATTCCGGTGGAAGTGAAAGAATGACCTGTCGTGTGCTACCCCTACAAAGACGCGCAGCATGGCTCTTTGAAACTGCCCATTGGGCTGCCTCTCGTAGCCGTACTGCGCTAAGCCCCTACAGAACTCAAGTAGGGCTGACTTCACCCGGTGGTCGAAGTCGACCACTCGGATGTGGTGACTTGCCACAATGATGCGCACGTCTGGCTTTGCAATGGTAGGTGGAATCGGGGTTAAACACGACACTTCCTACCTCCAACACTTACTGTCTAGTCAAGTCCCCCATCATCAGAGGGTCCAGTGGGTGGTCTGGTCGGCCCTTCAAGATGAAGGTGCGAAGGTCTTGGAGCGTAGCCCCTTGACGTTCGTACGCCATGGATGCAGCCAAGCTGCGGTTGTCCATGTTGTCCTCGTAGTACCCAATTTCACCGTTCTCACGGTCTAGCGGTAAGCGGTGGTCCCGTTTCTCCACGCTCTCCACCATAGTGGACAGAATGATCACCTCAAGGTGTTGGACGTTTACGTTCAGCTTCGAGCTGATCAGCCCGTAGAACGCAAACAATGCTTCCTCGGTGTTCGAGTAGGCATTCGAGGTCTGATAACGTGAGCGTTTGCCACGCGGTTTCCCTTTCCGGGTTGGGGCCGCTTTGATGAACTTCTCGATCTCGCCCATGTATTCCACCATGTTGGTGTGTTTCATGGGGAGCTTGAACATTACATCATTGTAGTCCCAGTGGGTCAGGTCAATCACGTAGTCGCCACGTGGGGTCAGATCCCAGCCATAACGCTTGATGTAGATCAACGCTTCTTCAGTCAGATACGACAGACGCGAACCCATCGAGACCGACAGGTTAACTTGGTCAGCCGAATCTTCGGGTCCAGGGATTTCCAGGGTGATGTCGACAATTTCCGACAGTCGTTCCAACGGTAGTGCCCGTACGGTCCTTACCCGGTTAAGGTCAGGTAGTCGTGGCGCGTAGTCCGCAGAGATAACCATCTTGATTGCTTGACCAGCGAACTCAGCATTGAGCTTGACTTCGTTGCCCATAGTACCCAGTCGCAAGTACGCCTGATCGTGGTCGTTGATATAGAAGTCATCAACCACGGAGCTACCATCCAAGTGTTTGGTAGACAGAACGCTTTGCGACACCAGCTCACATAAGGTTGTGGCGCTGACGTGACCCAATACTGTTCCTGGTGGAATCGAGAAAGCCAACTCGCCCATACAGGTAGAACAGACACCGTAACGATCCGGGTGTTTACATTTCAGTACGGTCCGCACTTCGATTTCAGTGCCGATCAGGAAACGCTGGTGTTTCAGAATCGGGAACAGACCCTCAGGGGTAACCCGATACTTACCTTCCAATGCCTGGAAGTTCCCAGCCGTAACCTTCCAACGCATGGTGCCAGTAGCACCACAGTCGCCGTAGTGCACACGTTGCAATGTTGCGCAACCGAGTTGAAGCTGTCGGTTGAAGTACTCGGAATCCGCTACCGGGTCCTTTGCTGCTTCCAACGCTTTGGATGCCGACCGGGATTCGATCAACGCGTCGTACAGACTGATCAGGCCCTGAGTGTAGTTCCGCATCACCGGATCGTGGAAGATCCTGGAGTCCACGTCGGTCAAGAAGCCCCGCAGAGAACACACCTGCAATGTCTGACCAATACTCACCAGCTTAGACTTCACAGCCTTAGCGATTGGGTTGTAGGCCAGTTCATTCGGATCTTTCAACACCGCCGTCACAGCACGATAAGTTTCATCGATGCTTTGTTGGGTTGGTTTCGCATTGGCGTTTGCCGCAGCGATCTTCGGATGACGGATTACGTCAATGAAGTCAGTAATACAAATACTGGCCACATGACGTTCCTGCATCGTTACGGTGTTGTTGTAGATCGTCTGTTGCGTATCGTAGATCGCCCGCGACCACATTTCGTTGTCGTAGTTGATACGGTTCGCATTACAGTAGTCCACTGCCAAGGAACGCCCAGTAGCCATCAGGTCGTTGAACGTGTCCTTGGTCAAGCGGTCAGTCCCCATGTGCGACTTCTTCAAATGGGGGATCTCTGGGAACATCCGGTTGAACAATGCGCAATACCACACGTAGATCGTGGCTTCACGCTCAACCGCAAGCTCACCATCATCAAACTCAATGATGAACTTGTCGTCCGGGAAGGTCCAGACTTCTTCCTCACTCTGCTGGTAAATCTCGCGAGCAGGGTAACGATTCATACAGACCTCCTTAGGACTCTTCTTTCCGATAGACGAAGCGCATGCCCGCACATTCAAGGATGTGGTTCACGAACACATTGTTACGACCGTTACCCACTGGGAACTCTTTCCGGTCGATAACTTCCTTGATACGGGTAGGTTTCTCGGCTCGCATGATGTTTGCCAAGATTTCCTTACCCACTGTCGGGTTGTTGGACTGATCGATGATATCTGCCCAGACTTCGCCGCCACAGGTAGCCGCACCCAAACGCACTTCCGCCTCACCAGTCATCCGTACAGGCTGTGCAGCACCTGGATAACTGTTCTTGTCAGACTTGGTGATCTTGGCTGGGATGCCGTGGTGTTGCAGTTTCGCTGCCGATACGCCAGACCAATCGCCACCGGTTTTCTCGAGGACGATGATGTAAGCGGAACCGATAAGCACAGGTTCGACCGTGGTAACCTCTTTGCCGAGGTAACCAATAAACTTGACCGGACCATAGACTGGAGGGAATTCCTCCTTCAACTGCTCGATCATTGTCGGGTAGTCGATCGGGTTGTTATTCGGCATCCACAAGAAGATCCCGTCACGCAGGACAGAGAGCACGTGTGGTTCGCCAGCGTTCGGGTAGTCTGGCTCCATCATCATCTGCACCATCCAAGGTGAGCAGATCTGGTAGAAGCGCAGCAAAGAGCCGTAAGCCAGCTTGACTTTCTCTGGGTCCAACTTGATACCAGGTTGTGGTGCCTGGAAACGAAGCAGCGACTTAACCTCCTTAGGAATGTCAGTGCCATCGCGGTTGAAACCGAAGAGTTCCCGCAGTTGCTTGGTGAGACGGTCAGCCGAGGCGTTGATATACGGCTCGTACATGCAGCCCAAGTTCATCCGTTTGATAACGGAGTAGGGTTCCATGATGATGTCAGCCCGATTACCCTCAGCGTCGACAGGCATCCGGTGGGCTGGCCACACTTGACAGATTACACCTTTGTTACCGTGACCGCCAGAAAGCTTCGCACCATCGGTTGGATGGGTGTCGAACTCGATCGTGATTTCAACCCGCCAATCGTCCAGCGGTTGCCGACGATAAGTCTTGCTCGCTTGTTGCCCTTGCGAGTTAGGTTTGTTCACGTAGCCGAGCGCCTGGAAAATCAGCTCGTGGAATTCAGGAGTCAACGACAGGTTAGCGCCGTGAGACTTCTTGAGCTTGTAGTACACGTCCAGGATTTTCTGGTGGAACTTGAGGGCCGCCTGATAATACTTGTTCATCTGGCGTTCCATACCGACAGGCGTAGGAGGATTCCGATTGGTATCCTCGTGATACACCTGTACGTCAATTACGCGAGCACCTGGTGTTACGTAGGTGAGGCGGTCATAGACGTAATCCACTTCTTGCAGGGCACCCACGGACATTTCCACGGGAGCTAGCAGCGGATCATACGGTCTTGTTGCAAACAGCAATCCATCGGGACGCACGATGTCGCCGATGTCCGGCCACGGTTTGTACAGCCCTGGGTTTTCCGGGTCGGGATACAGATTCAGGAACATGTGTTTCGAACCTGCCGACTCGGTGTACTTCTTGAAGCCTTTCGCTACGAGATCAGGGCAAACGTCGTCTGCCACAATCACGCCGTCCTCGATAACCCCAGGCATCGTCATGTAAGCTACCTTGAGTTCACGACCCAAGTTGTAGTTACCGTCTTTGTCATGGTTCGAGGAACGTGCCACCACAGACCCTGCCGCAATGCTAGCCCCGGCATAAAGCTTGGATGTCACGTCTTTGTTGAACTGGTACTTGAAACCAAAGTACTGGTGCTTGCAGTTGAACCGAGGAACGATCAGTACCCCGATCTCTAGTGTCTCCGCATCTTCGTAGATGTATACAGTTTCAGGGTTTTCAGCAATGGTGTCCACACCAATGGAAAACGGATAGCGCTCGATCTCTGCAATGATGTTAACATTGCGGTCAAACCTTTTCTCAAAGGTGAAACGACCGAACTCTCGTTCTGTGCCGGTTTGTTGCCGACGGGGTGTTGCTCCCTTAATTACCAGCGCTTGACCGTACTGCGAGTTGACCATCTGCACACGAGACGAACTGTTGGCACGCAGGTGAGTAATGATACTACCTTGACCAGTGATCTCTGGGAACAGTTGGTAATCTGTTGCCATCGGGTCCGCGTTCGAATAGTGCGGAATGGGTGTATCGTCCATAAAACGCTCCTGACAGAGGGAGTTTGCTACTAAAGAAACAGGCGCACGAAGCCTATGTCCCAATAATAGTATAGGTTTCAAATGATTTTTGTTGGATGTGAGGTTTTACTATGGCCATGCCTATTTCCCAGAAAATGATTGACCCTGGAGCGCAGGTCTATTACGACCAAGCTTTCAGACGAGTACTTGAAACACACTTGGGTCTGCTCCGAAATATGGCCGATACCAAAGCTGTAGAGATCACCAACGATCTGGCCTACAAGTTCGAGTACGACTTTTACGGGCTGCTCCAAGCTAAAAACGTGCCGGAGTACTTACACTGGGTTGTCATGCGGGTTAATGACATGACTGATCCACGACAATACTTAAGCTCTATGAATCAGTTCCTCTATCCACCGGCTGAGGTCATTGAGAACATTCGCCGGATTTATGCAACCACTGTCAATAAGCTATAAAAAAGAAAGAGAGGGTTTGACCCCTCTCTTTCTTTATGCCGTCAGGTTAGATCCCGTTAGGGAACATAACCTGTTGTTGCTGTTGCTGGCCGAACAGGCCACCTTGCGGGCTACGGAAGCCACCGTTGTTGAACGCACCGGTTTGGAACGTCTGCGGTTGGGCGTAACCACCACGGGTCACTTGCACCGGCGGCTGGAAGCTCTGCGGGCTTTGGAACAGTTGAGGCTGAGCGAAACGATTCGCCTGCTGGAACGCGGCGTTTTGTTGTTGCAGCGCCGGGCTCTTGGCCACCAGGTCTTTCCAACTGCCAGGAGTTGGAGCTTGGTTCTGCTGTTGAGTTACCGGTTGCTGGCTGAACGGTGGATCGAACGGGATGTCGTTGTTCTGCGGCTGGAACGGCGTAGGCGCAGCGGACTCACGCTCAACTACAGCTTGAGCCAGACGATTCACGTTGTGCTTCGGCGCAGCCGTGGTAGCAGTCAGGCTAGCCTTGATGCCTTCGTGACCGTCACCGACGTCACCTTCGTTACCTTGCAGCGATGGGATCATGTCGCGGTATTGCGCCAGATCGTCGATGTGGTCAGCGAAGGACAGGTCGATGTGCAGCTCATCAGGATTGTCCAGGTGCTTGCGGAACAAATGAGTCATCTTGTTCAGCTTCTTGGCGATCTTGACGAACGAACTCAGCAGGGCGTGCAGGTTTGGTGCTGCCATGCTGTTGCTGCCGAACGAGTAGGCTTCGGCTACATCTGCATCCGGGAGGATGTAGTTGAACAGCGCGAGGATTGCCTTCTTGTTCTTGAGCGAGCCCATGTTGACATCGTAGGCTTTGGTGCCTTCGGATTTCAACTGTTCGATCAGTGGGAAGTCCACGACCGCTACACGCTGGTAGCCTTTGCCCTTGTAGGTGCCGCCACGCTTGATGAACAGCGACATCAGGCGACGCTCGCCGTCAATCGAGATCACGTCCATCAAGTTGTTCAGCTTCTTGAGGGTGTCAGCGTTCACCGCGCCGATCAACGACAAGAACTCCGACTGGGTCGGCGACAGCTTCTTGTGGTAATCGGTATCAACCGCCATACCCATCAGGTCGGTCAACAGGCAGGAAGCTACGGTGGTGATACGAGCCATCACCGCAACTTTCAGCTTACGGATCATCGGGGACTCGCCACGAATGATCGCTTCGGACATGGGGTGGAACGCGATGGTGTTATCCCAGTCCGGGTTCTGGAGCACCGGTGAAGCCGGGAAGACGATGCGCTTCCCGTTACACATGGCCGGGACTTTCTCGCCGCCAATTACATAGCTGACGAGATTGTCATCGCCGACCACGAAGTTGTTCGCTGCCAGAATGGCACGATACAGTTCGAGGATGGTCATAGTTTTCCTTCCCATGGGTTATGTTGACTCTGCATCGAGTCAAGGTTGAAGTTAGGCTGCTGCACCGGGACCTGAACTTGATAGTTCTGTGGTTCCTGTGGAGCATGGTGGCGGATGTCAAGGTTACGCGAGATCGTATCGAAGTCGCTCACCAGACCGAAGACGTGCTCCTTGTTGTACGAGATCACTGGAGCAAACAGTGCAGAGGCACAGGTCGGTGCACAGAAATCCTGAGCAGCGCCACCCTGCATGCTGACTTTCACCCAGGTTTCGCCGTGCATGTCCACCATACCAGTCAAGCTGAACTTGATTTGGCTGTTGTGGGACAGACCACGCAGAACCGAAGCAGTCAAGCGTTGCTTGAACATCTCGATCGAACGGGTCATGTCGAAGGCAGCGAATGCCTTGTAGTCCCGGACTTCCACTTCGTATTGGCCGCCGAACGTGTCGTTGGTTGCTACGAATACCACACCAGTCAGGAACAGATCCGACATCAGAGCCGGTACCTGAGTGGCGACTGCGATTGCAGCCAGGGTCTCACCAGTAGCCGCATTCCAGTTGGAAGTCGAACCACGGTTGTGCAAGCTGTGTGCAAACTGCGACTGGCCGCCGATTACTACAGCGACGTTGTCCAGACCCGGAGAGATACCGCACAGCGCACCGTAGGTGATGCTGCCGTCCTCGTTGAAGTTCAGCGTCTTACAGATCGCATGGAACAGTGGGTCTTCGGTGATTACGCCTTCTGCCACGTTGCCAATTGCGTACTGCATGGCATCTGGCATGGTGGACTGGCCACCCATTCCGTTCACCACCGAGTCACGATAGTTCGAGAGAACCGACGCAGCGTAGTGGTTAGGGATTTCGTTGATCAGCTTGGACTTCTTCGGCAGCAGGTCTGCGAAGACCAAGCGACCGTCGGCGTAATGAGCACCGCCAGTTTGCGAGGACACTTCCAGTACCGAGAAGATGTCTTCTGGCCGGATAGCCATGGCGACGTTTTCTTGGGACTGGTTGAAGCTTGGGTTGTACGCACCGAACAGCAGGTGACTGGAATCGATCACGTTGGTACGATCACCCAGAGTCTGGATGGTCACCGACTTGTCGAAGTACATCTTCATGTTCTGGTCGATGATGGTCGATTGGCTGTCGACCCGGTGGAAACCAGGGTAGTCGGTGTAGCCCGACACGTAGGTTACCAGGTTAGCGCCCATGGCGCGGGAATGTACTTCCATCATGAAGCGCAGGCGTTGCTCGCCGAAACCGTTGGCGATTTGAACCTGTGTAAAGATGTCAGCACTCGGCTTGAGCATCATGCCACCCAGCCCGGACAACGTACCCGCGTTGATTTGACGTCCATTGCGGGTAGATTCCTGCAACATCGACAACACTTGGGTATCGACGTTATCGCCCATGTAGTACGGGCGCAGGTACTGGTCGTTGTACGTACCGGTAGGGGTGAACAACAACTTAGCGATTTGGAAATTGGACATCTGCGTATTTGACCTTCGGAGTCAGGAGTTTAGGTTAGGCCGGGACGCGCTCAAGAATCAAGCGGGCCAACTGATTTTTGATTTCAGCAGGCAAGACCATATCGCCGTTGACAATGTAGCGGGAGAGTTCCGGGAGCAGTTCCTGAGGCAGGTTCAAACTCCAGTAGTTCTTGGACATCTCGCTGACCAGGATATTGATCGCTTTGATGGCCACATTGTTTTGCCGGTCGTTCTGACCAGCATTCGCTTTACCGCCTTGACGCTGTGCGTATGGATAACGCTCCAGCAACGCAGCGACGTATTCGCGAGACACACGTGCACGGTAATCGTTGTTACCCAACGAATACTCATCAGCCAGCACGACAGGCTGTGCACTCATCAAGGCTGCGAGTTCCTTGAAGTCCCAATGCCACAACAGCGCCTGGGTTACACCCATGGTGCGCAACAGGGCAGGTTTGCTCAAGCTTGGGATAGCTCGGGCTGACAGCGACTTGGACATTACCCACTGACACATGGTCATGTGGTGTTGCTCAATCCGCATCGTTGACATCCTCGTGAGAATTCCCACGAAGCCTTCTACCAGTTCTGGCGGGATTGTCGGATCGACTTTCCTTGCCATACCAAGGTAGTTCTCCGTATAAACAGACAACATTACAATGTCGCCGTTGGAGACTTCTTGCTTGATCTTGTAGTTCTCTGCCGAGGAAATGTTATCTTCCTCAGTTTCCCGCGACTTGTTAGTCTTAGGAATGATCGCGCCGTCTTTCCAGAAGTTACGATCCAGCGAACGCAGGCTGGTGTCGATGGTGTGGTATACGTTGGAGATCACACTGCAATTGTTATCTTCAACGGTCACTTCACCGATACAGACTTTACGCACGATGACTTTCGCCAGCAGCCACGTCGGCAAGGTTTCCGAGCCCAATGCCTTGAAGACTGCGCCGTTCGAAACTTTCTCTGCCTGAGCGTACGGTTCAATGTACACCCGAAGCCGTTCCATCGCTGGAGTTTCGTACAGCCACGATTTACCGATCAAGCCCAGAGTGTGGAACTCTTTCAAGTTGTTACCAACCTGAGGCAAGATCACTTCGGCGTATTCACCGAAGATTGGCACCATGCCACCCAGCGCTACAGTCATGTAGGCCAGCACATAGTAGTCATCCCGCAGATAGGTCTTCTGCCAGGGTTTATCGTCCAGCTCCGTTTTGGTTGTGGTGGGCATGTAGATCTTGCCGTACATGCGGATGAAGTTCGTGAGTTCGTCCAGCGTAATCAGCCTGTACAAGTCACGGACCAGCAATTGCACACGGGACTTCATACGACCCATGTCTGCTACAGTTTTGATCACCTCGTGGATTGAGCAATAGGTTTGCCAGATGGCGTCCTGTTTTTCAACCGGCAAAGATGCAAAGAATGCGTTTATCTGTAGGAACAGACTTGGCAGATCTTTGAAATTGTTCCGACGATACAGAATCGAAACACTCCAGTCCAACGACTCTTCTCCGTGCACGATACGGATTGTAGTGAGTTCATTGGGCTTCTCACTAGCATTTAGAATTTGCATACAAGCTTCCTAGTCGAAGTACTGCACTTGGATGATATATACTTCAAAAATCTTCGTGTCAACTTTTTAGAAAGCGACCACATAGTCCTTTGTTAGGGACATTTACCTAAGAGAAAGGAGTGGATCGTATTGATCCACTCCTTTCTCTATTGAGGGTTTACATCGGGAAATCGTCGTCGCCGAACGAGTCCGAACCGCCACCAGTGCCTGGGGCGTCGTTACCACCGCCACCCCAATCGTTGCGCTGGCCACCGCCACCGCCGCCGTTGTTGTTACGGTTGTTGTTGTAGTTGTTGCTACCACCACCGCCTTGACGCTGACCGCCATTCTGACCGTCTTTCGGTTTCGGTTCGGTGTAGTTGGCAACAGCAGTCGCAGCCATCATGTTTTCCAGCATGGTTGCGTAACCGGCCAGGTAGTAGTCGGACGCTTCACGCTTGGTCACCGGCTCGCCATTCACGCCGATCATGACGTGGTAGTTCGACGGCAGCATGTTGAACTTGAGGTACGGACGATCCTTGGCCACACAGGCCAGGAACAGAACGCCGTCTTTGTCACGACCAACCAGAGTGGTCGAAACCAGTTTCGGTTCAGCCGAACGCTCACCACCGAAGAACACGTGGTTGAGGTTTTGCAGCTTGAGGACCTGGTTGTCTTCCAGACTGATGGCTTTGCGCATCATCTGGAGCAGCAGGTAGAACGAAGGCATGTCCATGGCGCCACGGATGTTGCCGTTGTTCTTGTCGTTTGGAACGTTGGTGTAAACGTCGATCCGTGGGTTGTTCGCTACCAGCGAGATTGCCCAGGAACCAGGCTTGTTCGCACCTTGCACCGGAGGGCAAGACAAGCGCAGTTTGTATTCATCCAGAGCGTTCTTCGGACGGGGTGGTGCTTGGAAACGACCTTGTTGACCAGCCATGTGAATCTCCAACTTGCGTACAAATGATGAGTGGTTCCTGTAAACCGTTACAGTTACCTATTTAAAACATCGACAACAGGATGCTTTTGAAGGTCGGATGCAATGGTTCAGAGTTGATATCCATACGCATCTTGTCCAACGTGGTGGTAGGGTTCCACCGTCTGCGGTCCGCTAACTCGATGATCTGTTTCTTTTCCTTCATCGGGAAGGTGTTGAAGTGAACGCCGTCACCAAAGAACTGGAGGGTTACATGGTTAAACGGCATCCTCGACAATTCTTTACCACCTGTGAGCTTTGAGTTCCAGGAGGTGTATGCCTTGATCTTCCCTGTGTGGGACTCCAGCAAACGTAAGCGGGAGAACTCGTACCGAGACAACAAGTCAATCGGCATGTGAGTAATGATCAAGGCGTCATCAGGATTCTGCGGCAACTTGAGATCACTCTCAATCACCGTCATGTCCAAGTGCATCTCGTGCAGACGATCCAGAACACTCTTCTCCAAAGCTGCCCCGAACTTCTGCTTCTCGGTTTTGAGTTCCCGAAGGAAGCAGTTACGGTATTTGGATGGAATGCTCTTGTACGACTGGACGTAAGGCACCAGTTTACAACGACGCTGCGTGTTCAACTGAACAGCCGAGGCGATGATTCGCAACTCGGCAGTCAGAGCGTCTAACAGCGGATCAGGGAAAACTTTATCCTGATCTTGGGTTGGGATTGCTCCCATGATGTTACGGATCAGAGTGCGCAGGTTAACCCAAAGCGCATCTACCGATTGCAGCGGCGGCTTCTGCTTGTGCTCTGGGTGATCTTCGGAGAGCCCCATCGCACTTTCTAAAGCCAAGGCTGTCGCAATGGAAACGGGCACTTGCGTACCCATCTCACGATTACCCAGTACTTGGTAGTAGCGATCCATTCATGTATTCCTCAGCCAGCGCAAGTTGCTCTGGTGAAAAGCCTCTTCGCTTAAGTCTTTCCAGAACCATTGGTACGACCGACGTCGGTGTGATAGCCACTGGCGTAAACGGTGTAACGATCCGGTTGACTGCTTCGCGGGTAATCTTCTCGCCATCTGTCCACTTGCCGCTTAACGAGTGTAGGTTGAAGTGCTTCTCGACCTCTTTAAAGCCGAGTTGAATTGGGTCACCCTTGTTACCAAGGACCCGAATGAATGTACCGACCGGCATGGTATCCGCCAAAGCTTGGATGCGGTTCATGCAGTCTTCCAGCTCACAACCTTTAAGATCAATGGTCTTGTACAACATCGCGTCTTCGTTTACCACGAACTTGATCTCGTGGTTCCCGTGTTCGCGATCAACTACCACCCGGTAGTGACCCTTGTCTTCTTCTTCCCCGTGACTCAGGCGTTCCAAAGAACCAGCAGCCAGGATGTTCCCGTACTGTGAGCGCTTGTGGATGTGTCCGCCAAAGACGAAGTACCTGGTGATTCCCATGTACCGCTCAGGGATGTGGGTTGGAACCGGGACGTGACTTGGGAGTTGGTAGTTGAACGCACCGTGCAGAATGGTGAAGTCTACTTTCTCTAAGCCTTTCTCGGTCAAAGCCTGAACAACGTCTTTCCAAACATCGTCAGTCTCCACACGCCATTCGTCAGGTACGTAAAGAATGTTGATACCGAAGCGATCGATGTACTCGATCGACAAGGTGTCTACCCACTTTACGTCTGCACCAATAGCCGCAATCTCATTCTCAGAGATCACGTTGGCACTTTGTTTCCAGTCGTGGCTAGGTGTTCCTTCCAGAATACGCACCACAATGTCGCGGCGTTTACACATGGAAAGAAACCAGAAGAACCAACGACGGATCTGGTCGATCAGGACAACCTCAGAGTGCATCACCAGACGGTCGTAGAGATCGCCTGCAATGATGATCATGTCCAAGTCACCAGTCTCAGCATTATCCGGGAAAGCTTTGTACAGCGCTTTCAGGACGTGTGAGGTGAGGGTATTGTGATGGCCTAGGTGAACATCCCCCGTTTCACCTATTCGCAGCTTACGCGAGATCGTAGTCATCGGACAAGAAACCTTCAGACTGGACGGGGATAGCTTTTGCAGTAGGCATTTTGCCTGGTTCTGCATCAGCAGCGTCAGCGCTGAGGGATGTCAGTCCGTAGAACTTGAACACCTTTTGCCACTCGAGTACTTCACGATCATAGAGGCGACGACCCTCTACACGCTGCACCAGAGCGTTCTGGATGTAGCGCTGGCCAAGCATCGGGATCATGTCATCCTTCTGCATAGCCTTCGAGATGTGCTCGAACATACTGTCACGCGGGTTGCGTGCAATCCCGAAGTTAACGGGACGACCAATGGCTGGACACTTGAACAGGAAGTTCTGTCCTTGGTATACAGCGATCGGGCGGAGTACAGAATCTGAGACGCGCAGCCAAGCTTCAAAAGATTTCGGCGGCTCTTTACTCAGAATCAACGGCAGAATCGTTTCCCGGAATTGGTTTTCCTGGATACGGGGAAGATCTTCTTCGAAGGCTTTTTCTAATACTGCGAAGGCTTCTTTAACTCTGTCGTCGTTGGGTACCGGTTTGCTAAGTGGGTTCATGGTTAGTCCTCCTACGAAAGACCCAGGGCTCTATACCCTAGGTCTTTCGCATAAAGAGTTACGTGGTTGGTAGCGGTACTTTTATCGCGACTGACCCGCACCAGGCAAACCTGGGCGCGAGTCTCCGACGGTACGGGCACGGACTTGTTGGGTCAGGCCTTGCACCATCTGTTGCATCTGCTGGGCTGGGGTCAACTGCGCGTACACGCCTTGTTCTACGGCAGCCAAGTCGGGGGTCGGCTCGAGAGCCGATTGCAGGGACTTTGGCAGCACAGAAGCTTTACGATGTACGATGGCCGGGCGTTGCTCGAGGCCTTCGCGGCCAGGCAACGACTCTTGGGTCTCCACTTCCAACACGGGTTGTTGGTCCATGATGAAGGAGGTGCCGTCGATCGGTTCATCGGACGAACGATACACTTCGACATAGAATGCGACATTTACGGTGCCGCCAGTTTGTTGCTGGAACTCGTGAACCAACAGCGCAGCCAGGTTTTCGTCCACGTCCAGCGCATCGAACTGGTCCAGGCCAACTTCACGGCGGGTGTGGATGTGCACTTTACCGGGATTGATCGGGTGATCATAAGCATCCTGGTAGATGCGGTACATAGTATTCTCGGTCAGAGCCTCGTAAACCTTGAACACCAGTTGTGGCGCAACCGGGGCGTGATCGTGATGATCGACGACGTGCTCATTGCCGCCGAGCTTGCGCAGGGAGATCAACTGGCTCACCACAATACCCAGGTCTTGGATAGCGCTGAGCAGATGATGTTCCAGACCATCGAGACGTTGCTCGATAGCGATCAGACGTTGTTCATGACTCGGTTGGTTCTTGGACATCGGTATTTCCTCTAACCATTGTTGGCATCAAAGATAGCAACCACTTTCGAGTTGATCACTTGGATTTCCTTACCGACGCTATAAATGACGGCGTCCTGGGTAACCGTTGCGTCCACTCGGAGGTTGATGTTGTCGGGGTTAGTGTCGTCCACTGCGGTAATCGTCACATCTACTTGGATGGTATCGAAGTAGGGGTTGATGAAGTTAGTCACTACGCGCTTGGTTTCAGTACGTAGCAAACTGCGGTTGTCCGCACACTCCTTGATCAGATTCGGCAGCGAAGACACTTGCCCTTGATACAGATGACTCTGGGAGAAGTCACTCAAAAAGAAATAGCTGATTAACTTATCCAGCTTCTCTGCAATGTTCCCAACCCAGCCGGAAGCACTGAGAGACGGCACTTGTACGGCCATTAGCTCTACCCTCAAAAGACATATAAAGGAAGAAGAGGGTAGAAAAGACAAAAAAAAAGAAAGGGAGCCGAAGCCCCCTAACTTTTCCCAGTCCGAAGACTAAAGCGAGGCGTTGTAACGACTGGTTGGGTCGTCACGGCCTTCTTTAATCTTACGGATCAGATTGCCAATCGAGTTTTCCAGAATGACTTGCTCGTCATGCTGCAACTCACGGTCGCCTTCGTTGAGTTCCTCGAAGAACGTCCATGCTACCCAGTCTTCTTCGGTTTCTTGCACCACACCATTCATGAGGCGGCGGTAGTCATAATGATCATGACCAATCGCATTGCCTTCGGTGTTCTTGTAGGTGTCAGAATAACCGTCGAGTTTCTGAGCCAGGTAGCGTGCCCGAATGAACGGGTCTGCCATGAGGTAACGCTGCATCACCGGTGGAGCATTTTGCATCTGTGCAATCGATGATAACAGCCGGATAGCATCAGTATCCCACATGGTCTGGACACTACGAACAGCAGCACGAGCCGCCCGCATTGCATCTTGACCGAAATACTGATCCCACTTCTGCGTAGCCATCTGCACGAATGCTCGACCAGAATCCGTAAGGTTCTGAGTAAACATCGCGGCAGATTCAGCCAGGTACTGCATTGTTGATTCGGCTCTTGGCGCGTACGCCAATTCGTTGAATGCCAACGAGCCGCCTTCGATATAGCCTGCCATGGTAGCTCCCTCGTTACATACTTTATTGGCTACCTGTAAGATTAGACGTGCTCAAACCCTCGGGCAGCCAGCCATTCAGGTTGAGCGTTAGTTGCGACCAGCACCATGGAGTCGGTTCCTTTGTCCACCAGGTACAGGTCATATTGCTTCTTGTCATCGTGTTGACGACCGCGCAGTTCGAAAACCACGTTGTGTTCCGCGAGTCCTTGCTTCATCGACACGAAGTCTTCCGCCGGTTGTGGGAACATGGCAAGATAGAGAGCAGGGGTGGAGTGGTGTCCATCCTTGATCATCTGGAGCACTTTCTCAGCACTGGTGTTCATAGTTTCCTTTTCCTTAAAAGGGAAGGGGGACTCAAGTCCCCCAGAGGTTAGCGGCCATGGTGAATGAAGTTGGCAAGCGTTGCGATGATTGGTGCAGGAAGCGATACGTGTCCAGAGATTGCCCTGGGGTTACGTAGATCCAGTACACCATTATGCGGGGCCAACGGGTCCAACTTGAGAAGCGTCTTTTCGTCCAGGATCACAATGCCGTTCAAGGCGTCACCGTCAAAGTCGGCGTTCATCCCGGACAGGATGTTCACAGATGGGCTGATGGTGTTGATCTTGGGGTCTTTCTTGATGCGACGGATGTACAGGCGCTGAGCCGAGAGACGGGTCAACGTCGGGTTACGCTGGAAGATTACCGCAATACCGCCACGGTGTCCTTCTGCGATCAGTTCCTCAAACAGCTCATCCAGCAGTGGGTGATACCGCAGGGTGTGCTCGTAAAGGAACTTGTTGATTTCGTTCGGGCTAAAGAGTTGGTCTGTTCCCGGAACGCAACGACGAAGTAGCTTGCTGGTCAGGTGAACCTTCAAGGTCATCACTGCCATCGGCCACGGTAGTTCGAGATCCTCGTAGTGGTGAGGGTCAGACAGGGACGAAATTACACCACGGAACGAGTAGTTAACTCGAGAGCCGAAGATGTGCTTACGATACCAGCCTGGCTTACCACCCAGTTGCCCTGCGATGAAAGGCGCATAATAAGCCACCAACATGTTCAGAGCTTTGATCGTCATCACTTCAATCTGCCGAGGTTTCAGCGGAGTGGGTGAGTTTTCGATCGAACTGAATGTCCGCATGGCGTTAATCGCCGGAGTCATCCCTGTGTCAGCGTAGGTGCCAGTTGCCGTGTTCTCCGTAATAAAGGAGATCCGACTTGGACAGGGGATATACTTCGAGAAGATCGCATGACGGTACATCTGGACAAACATCAACGCGTCGTCCATTTGTTGCTGGTTCTTGTTGTTCGGAAGAATCTCCCGCAAGAACAAGTTCATCAGGTCATCGAAATGCCTGTAGAACGTATTGATACCCCGACCAATGTTCAGCCCTTTCAGGTACTGCAACACGTGTTGGGCATCGTTGTTGGGGGGAATGTACGATGGATTGGTTACCCAGTCCAGTAGGTTCGTTCCCTTGAAAGCGAAGATCGGCTTAAGCACATGGAGTGCCCAAGGGTTGATCAGTGCGTCAATGCCTCTTGGCGCAGCAATCCACAACAAGGACTCCAAAGGTCTTTCCGTAACCGACATACAGGGAAACCCGCAGTGGTCACACACAACACCAACGTTGTGTTCGTACTTAACCCTCTTACATTCACATGACGGCACGACGTCTAAGGTGTCACCCTCATAACGCGTCATGATCATTTGGTTCAGTCGTTCCCGATCCAGCTCGGTAGTAACATCGAAGTCGTTGATGATCACGGGAGCTGTTGTCAACTTGTTGAACAACTCATCGTGACTAACGATTTCCGCTTCTACGCCCATGGGCTACTCCTGAAGTGACGGACATAAAAAGAAAAGGGGACCGAAGTCCCCTTTTGCTCAGTGCAACACGCTACCGCTTATTAACGGTTCCAGGTCCCGGTGAAGGGGGAACCGAACATGCGGGAACCTTGTTGCTGACCGCCACCGTAGTTGAAGAAGCCACCAACGTTGTTGGCAACCAGGTGGTTGAGGTCGTAGCCGCCGCGCTGGGTCAGGACGTTGTTGTCGTCCAGGCCTTTCGCAGGACGCACGTTCAGACCGCAACGTACGATTGCTTCGGACAGCGCTTCCAGGAAGGAGTTGTCGAAGCTTACGCGACGAGCAAAGCCTTTGACGTGGATTTCCGATGCCAGGAGCTGACGCAGGATTTCTTTGCGCTGAGCCAGGCGGATTTCCAGAGGAACCTGGATGTTGCGGTGAGTTTCTTCCCACGCCTCGACCAGTTTCGGGTTGGTCTTGCCAGCCAGGTTGAGGATGGCCAGGTAGTCGATCTCACGCAGGTCACGACGATTGCCTTCGCGATCGTAGTAGAAGCCCAGGTGGATACGGTCCTGATCGTCGTAGCACACTGGCTTGGACGCATCGAACAACTGCTGGAAGTGACCCATGGTCAGGTTGTTGGCTGCTTGCAGGATGGTCAGACGTGCGTTCTCGTCGCCGTTGGCGGCCGCGATGTAGGTCTGGTGAATCCAGGACAGCTCGCCAACCTCGGCGATGTCGAGGGTGAAGATCAGCTTTTGACCGATCAGCATGTTGATGAGCTGGCGCATTTCGTTGTCACCGAAGTCGGCGGAACGAGTTGGCAGTGCATCAGGCTTGGCTTGCGGATCGCCGGTCAGGTTGACTTCGTAACCGGTAGCACCCAGGTCTTTCAGGTCCACGTCGGTAGCCTTGCCCTTGTTGGCGCGCCAGGTACCGGTGAACAGGCCGTTGCGGTTCAGGCCGAAAGCAGTGGACAGGGCCAGGAGTTGCAGCTCCATGTTCACGGCGTCGGTCAGGGTGTCGACCGAGGTCAGCACCATACGCGGCTGGTACATCTGGGTAGCCATCATTTGCTGCTGGTTGCCGAACATGCCGAAGGCTTGCTGCTGAGGCTGGAAGCCTGCTTGAGCCGGTTGGTACATCAGGTCGACGTAGCCAGCGACGCGAGTCAGTTGGCGGGTCTGTTGCAGGCTGAACTGCGAGTCGGCTTGGGACTGCGCGGACATGGTGACGATGATGTCTTCACGTACCGGCATGCCCACGATGTCTTCGCCGTGCTGACGAGTGAACTCGACGCGCGCGCTCAGTTGGTCGCCGGAGCCGACTTCACCCAGGGTGAACGGTTCTTCGTTGCCGCCGAGCTGGTTGTCCATGATGGTGTAGCAGGCCTGGGTGCTGTTGTGCAGCAGGCGGTTGAAGCGGTTCTCGGTGCTGACTTCAGCTTCGGCTGGAATCACAACGCCACCGGCATCGTGGATCTGAGCGTTGAAGCCGTAGCTGTTGATGACGAACTGCTCCAGAACTTGCCAGTACGACTTGTTCAGGTAGATGTCGCCAGGCACGATGTCGACTTCGACGGTGGTGCCGCCCAGGTTCACGCTGCTTGGGTCCAGTGGAGCGCCGCTCGATTCGACCAGCAGGCTGTAGACAGCGATGTGCTTCTGGCCCTGGTATTCTTCGTAGTAGCAGACCAGGATGCTGGAGAAAGTCACCTTGGACTGGTTGTTGTCCAGTACCAGGATGTTGAACTCTTTCTTCTGCTGTTCGGTCAGCACTTTGCCAGCGCGTTCTTTCAGACCCAGTTGAATGGTCTGAACGTCTTCACCGGACATGTTCCGTGGAACAGGGCGGCGGTGGTTGGCGTTGATGTCCAGGACCGAACGGCCACGGCTACCTACGCGGGAGTTGTTGTTGGATTGCTGGTTCATCTGAGCACCTGCGTTGAAAGGCTGTTGCGGTTGAGCATTGCCGCCAGTTGGCTGCTGTTGCTGCCCACCGGTTGGTTGTTGAGTTTGTTCTTGGGGCTGTTCAGCACCCGTTGGAGTCATACCCGCTTTCAGCATGGCATCTGCCATTGCGCTGTTCTGCGGCTGGTTCCCCTGGCTCTGGCCAGGTCCATTACGTTTGACGGACATCGTGTGTTCCTTTCATTGAGGGTGAGCACTACAACAAACCATTTGCCTATGCTCTATTTAATTACACTTGGCATGGTCTCACTTAGGTAATATGTGGCTCAAATGACTTTGAATCAAACATCACCTAAGCGGGTTACCAAGATCATGCGCCCATAAATCTAAATGCCGAAGCATCCAGTTGAGAGCATTCTCCTATAACATAGTGCAGTGTATGTAAGAAATTACTTTATCCTCACATTACTGATCAGCGAGTAGACGGTAAGTCCTTTCGCTTTAGCAGCTTTTCGAGCATCCATCTCGGCTTGAAGTTCCATCATTGACTTGGAATCAAATTCAAACTCCGTGATATCGTGACCACGGTTGTTGCTGATCCCCAGTACAACTTTGCGTTCGAACTTCTTTCTGGCCTTAACAGCGGCCTTCACCGGCTCCGATGCAACGGACACTTGACCAGTAGACTGGGCAATTGCCAAACGCAGTGCTGCTTCGAAATCCGAGAGTTCATTGCTAACAACCATGGTTCAACTCCTAAGTTGAAAAAGTTTATAAGACAGATTACCTTGTGTCTGTCACGTGGATATTATGTATTTGAAATTCCTTTTAATCAACTCTAAAGGGCCGCCCCAATGTACACCCTTTTCAATGAACCGATCTGGGGTACGCAAGGTGCTAGCATTACCTTCCCCAAATATCAGCGAGCTATTCAGGGGCTGCGCCAGAATCTGGACAAGGTGATCGAGTACAACCGTACCTATCCACGTGCCGTTGATAGTGGTCACTTCCTCGTGAAACTGCTGCAATCCCTTAACGTACCATTGTCCATGGACGTGAACATTTACAGGGATCGTGTCGAGGAAGCCGCAGAAGGTCTCGCTATGGCGATGAACCTCACCTCTTCATTATACCGTGGTCGAGTCTTTAGTCCAGGACTTTTCTACGGGCCGGGTTCCTACGAGATCGTGGTTGCCCATGCTGAGGAATTCGATTTACGGGATATTGAGGATAACTGGGAGCAGTTGTGCCCAGTGACTTTCCTGACTCACCCCAAGACCGACCTCGGAATGGATACCCCCATGGGTTTCCAAACCAACGGTGAAGAAGGGTTGTCGATTATCCTGATCAACATTCCCATGCTGGCTGTGCAGTATAAACAGTGGCGTATTCGGGAGTGGCACCAGAATAATGAAGCGCAGCGGACGATGATGCAGTTTGTATCCTCGTATCCCCTGAACAACGCTTTGCATTCGCAGTTGGACATTGCGATCCTGAACCGTTTCATGAATGTCTACCGGGGAGACCCAGTGGGACTGAGCATGATCCGTAAACCGTTTACCATGACTCGATGGGAAGCGGAACTGGACTTTGGGTTGGATCAGTACGCCGAAGACTTGCAGAAACGCAAGTATACCTTCGATCACTTCTTAGCTGTCTTTAAAGGAGTGTCAGCATGGACCCTACGAGACGCTCTACGCATTCCTACGATGGCACCGACCCGTCAGGTCACGTGGGCGCTTGCGATGTCCAGAGCGCGTCTGGTGGACTTCCTGTTGGACTGGACCAAAGAGAACCGAGTGGATCGTAACAAGAGCTACTGTAACGATATCCAGTTGGAAACTTCTCGACTGCTGAATGACAGTGCTCTGCGTAGCTCCCTCCCGCGTTGGGCATATCCAGCTTGGGAAGACCTCTTTAAAGAGATCATCGCCAAAGCTAAAAGCGTCCGCTAGGGAAACGGGGAAGCCTTGCGGCCTCCCCGTTTCCCTTTATGCCGCTGCGGATGCTGGGACAAAGTCCGAAACCAACTTGGTATTGTTGTCGTTAGACAAGAACACGCCGAGCGATTCCAAGATCAGATAGAACGGCCGGACTGTAGAGTAGACCAGTTTACGAATGTTCATTGCTGACAATACTTCTTTTGGCAGACCAGTCAACTCCACAACGTCCTTCGGCAGCAGCAACGTGGTAGCGTTGGTTTTGCCAGCGTAGGTATCGGTGAGGGTTTGTTTGATCTGAGGATCTTCGATCGTATCCAACCACAGGCCCAATGCCGTTTTGTTAGGCAAGTCCAGGGAGACTTTGATCGCAGAGTACGGAGGTTTTGGAGCTTCCCCGTATTTTGGACGGAACACACGCTCCCACAGGAGGTAGTGTTGATAAGGAGACTGACCTGGGTTGACGTATGCCGCCGGGTCTTTCACCTGAGTCCGTGCCAAGTAAGTAGATTCAGCGCGCATCACAGAACCAATAATGCCGTGTTCGATATCAGCAACACGCTGCATGATTTCCGTGATCTTGATCTTCTTGCCGTCGATGATGCAGTCCATGATTTCACACATGGTCGACGTCACTTGTTTCATGATCTGTGGCGGACAGTTAGAGTCTTTGAGGTAAACCCCTTTGATCTCTTCTTCCAGCTTCGAGAACACGTTCCCTTCTTTGGCTGCCTTGTAGGCGTAGTAATGCTTAGCCATCGAAGTCAGCGAGAACACCGAGAATGCAAACTCGTTCTTCATCGCCAATACGTTCAGCTTCTCTGGTACCACACCGAGTGTAGTGGACAGCATAGCCAAAACGTGGATGATCGACTGGGTGGCCAGGTAAACCATGGTGTAGTCCACGGCAAACGCGGTTTCACTAAAGTCAATCTTACCGGTGTACCACTCAACCCAGTTCTGCACGGTGAAGATCGTGGAGTCTGTGTCGGAGGTGATCGCTACGTGTCGGACAGAATCCCGAATCCATGCAACCGAGGCTGGCATGTTGTCGGATACCCAGAACGCTTTGATCAGGTACTGGTATTCGTTCAGTACGTGGTGGATGTTCTTGATGGTTGCCCCGATCAAGCAGTAGCTCGTTGGGTTTACTTCCAGCAAGCGACCCAGACCCAAACCTTGTAGCTCCTTAGCGCACAGGAGGCTCACAAACGCTTTTAAGTCCGCATCCATACCCTTGACATAGACCTTGGCTTCTTCCAGCTCCAGCGGCACTTCTACCTTCATGGAGAGGCGAGCCATGAACACCCGCATTGGTCCGTCGTTGAACTTCGCCAAGTGCCAGCAATCGCCGACATAAGCAAAGGCCGAACGTTGCAGATCGTTCATACCTTCAACCAGCTTACGGATTTCCGCAATCTGACTTTTGTTGGTCCAGTAGTGGTGAGTCGAGTAAAGGATCAGTTCCATTACTTCGTCTACGGTTGGAGCACGGAACCCGTAGAGGCTCATCGCTTTCTCAATCAGATCGTAGTCAACGTGACCGATGATGCTGACGATATTTGCCTTCACTACATCAGGACACCAATAATGTCGGTTGCCTGCCAAGAACTTCTCGTTGTTGGCGTTCCCCAAACTGGTGGCTACACGGCAGGTCGAAGTCAGGCTCGAGTGAGCAGACTTGTTGTGCAGGATCGTGGAGGTCGACGCTTGTGCCCCGGACAGACTGTTGTTCGCAATCTTGTACGTGGTTTGTTCGTTCTCCTTAAGTTCTGCCAGTTCTTCCATCTGTACAGCATGGCGGCGGAACTTCTTGACTGCTTCAACATCCCCGGCTTTCTCAGCCTCATCTGCTTTCAGATTGGATTCTTGTTGCTCCATCTGTGCATTGTGACCTTCCTTCTTTACAGCACCCCGGCCCACAATGTTACCGGTGATGTATTCCGACAGTAGAGAAGGAATAACGTCCGGGTGTTCGTACACAGTCATGGACGGTGCAAACAACCAGTTGTTATCTTTGATGTCCTTGAGGTAGGTCGAGTAAGTCATCTCCGTACGCTCACGGTCACCGACTTTGTTCCGGTGCAGGCAGTACAGAGCTGGGTCTTTGATCTCGAATTTACCACCCGGACCTGTCACACGGTGAATGTACCCTTGACAGTCTTCCAACGGCTTCCCCGTACGCACATGCAAAAAGATTGCCATGTCACGACGGTAGTTAGCCAGAATATCTAGGTCGCGCTTATAAGCGGACGCTGGCTTGATGAAATGGTTTTCCATTAGTGCTCCCGAAAGCGGTAGTCCCACATTCTATTACCCTCTGACAGATTTTAATACTGACGTCATAAAAGGAGGCCGAAGCCTCCCTTCATTTATTCCTCTTCCGAGGACTCTTCGTGTTCGATCTGCGCAGGCTCGGCTTTCTGGTCCGAAACCATGTTCGCCATGTCGACGTTGATGGTCCATTCCTTGAAGAGGTTACCGATGTGGGCGTTCTCTTCCTCAGTACGCTGAGCAGGCTGGTTCACGATAACCTCTTTGAGAGGGTACGGGAATTTCGGCAGCTCAGTTTCCTTGGACTTGACTTCAAGGTCGATCTTGATCCACGCGTGACGCTCACCGCTTTGGGTGGTGTAGACGTCAACTTCCCATTTCAGATCAGTGTCTTCGATAGGGAAGAAGTACCGCGTCTTGTTCAGGCCTTTGTCGGCGAACAAACGGAACAGCTCGAAATAGTCCTTGGTGCAGACTTGTTCCACTTCGCGCTTACCGAGTTCCCCAGAGAACTTGGCTTTAACGCACATGTGGTACACGTTGTCGTTGATGGCCCGGACACGGTTCTGAGCAAAGTTACCCTCACCGCGATCACGGTAGGACTCCCACTGCTCTTGCTTTTCCTGACCGGCAGCCTGCTCCAGGAAACTCCAGTCGTCTACACGAGCAAAGAAGGTGTATTCGATTTCTTGCTGGACTTCACCATTGGCTTCGTCTTCGAGCGAAATGCTCAGGCGCTTCAACATAACTTCCCCTCGCAAAAAAAAAAGAGGTGGGACCGAAGCCCTACTCTCAGATAGGTTTAGCCGACAGTTCCACGTGGTCGTATCCGTTCGCACCCAACAGCGCCAGGATGTGCTCGTAGTCGTCAGGCTTGACTTGAGAGATCTTGGCGTAGAGGACATCGAAGTTCATGGATACGATCGTGGATTCCCTGATCCATGGCAAGCCGAGGATTTCAAACTCGCCAGAAGGATGCTGAATACGCACATACATGTACGCAGTCGGATCGTCCGGGGTACCGGCTGGGAGCGAGGGATAAACGTTGACGTGCTTCTCCTGCACGCTGTGCCCCAGAGCACGAGCCGTGGTGTCGTCGATAATCGCCAACACTTTCACGTTCTTGTAGCTCGAAGGGAGCGCAGCGGCCGGGTAAACGGAAAACGACACAGTGCTCTTGGGGATCAATAAGTCCTGGGTAGCCATTGGAAGTAAGACTCCTTGAACTCTACGAAGACTAGGCCTCGTGAATTCATTACTTTAATAGAAAGGAGAGGACCTCTTACCATGGTCTGCCAGAACCGTTCCCGTCTGATTCCTTCCACAAGATCCCAGAACAACTGGAATTGATCGTGGTCGTACTCAGGGATATCGTAGTCATGCGGATCTACGATACCCAGAACAATGTTTATCAGCAGCTCAAGGTTGTTGGTGCGCTCTTCATCATAGGGTGTATCCTCATAATGATTCTCCTCAGAATGGAGAGAACGCAAACCTTGGTACTGCTTAAGAGCCTCCGCTAGGCTTTGTGACACGAAGGCAACTCGACCCACGATGACCTCTACTTAGTCGCCACCACCATTACAGTCTGGCTGACGAGTGCTTGAAAACGGTAGTGTAGCTTACCGGACTCATCGTAAAGCTTCATCTGACGGAAACACTGTTGGAACCCGTTGGCCAGGTCTTGGAGTGCTTCTACCATGATGGAGCCATCGAATCCTGAACCGCCTTCACGGTGATCCAGTTCCCGATACGACTCGATGTAAGCGTTGAGTGTGTTCATGTTATTACTATCGTGCAAATGATTAATTACATCCGACACGATAGATTTCAGATCATACTCGACGACAGACATCTTTGAGGTCGAAGCTTGGAAGTGCCGCAAAATATTTACACTGTTTAATGCGCAAGAAAGCATGGCAAATCCTCGTCATAAAGCGAGGGCCGCAGCCCTCATCGAAATGGTTCAATCAAGATGTTACTTCCGATCCATCTGCGGATCTCGTGATATCCATAGTTAGGTAACGGGGTGTATTGCAAAACCATTTCCCAAACTCGGTCGTGAATCTCACTAGCGAGTACGGTCAGGTGATGGATAGCAATAGCCTCCCCGTCAGAAAGCTCCGGCATACCAGCAGGCCGGTTAGCAATTAGATAGTCAGACATGATAGAGAGTGTAGACCATGTCGAATGTGGACGTAAGTCAAAAGACTGATTCAGATTCGACACAGTGAACGACAGCTCAATCAGATCCTTTATTTCAAGCGTGTGTTCTGCCAAGTACGGACCAAGATGGCTGTACTCGCGCATGATTCGTTCGACGGGAACGAGGATCTGTTGGTTTTGCACGATTACCAATCCTTCCATTTCCACTCTCCTGAGAGTGTGTCAGGTTACCAGATTTCGATAAGATACCCACGGTCTGTGTGGTTGAGGTCGAAACTCCAATCACGGTGGCGCATCAGTTTGGCTAGGTAGGGACGACAGATGCGTCTACCCAAGCCGTACACGTATTCGTAATGCTGTAGCAGGTCTCGCTCGGTGTGGAAGGCGTAGTAATCATCCTTACACATCTGGTTTACCAAGATCTCATCCATCGCCATAACGAGACTTTCATGGTAAGCCAAAGGGTCATGAGTCAATTCGCCGTGTATCATGGTTAGCGTAAAGTCTACATGACCCATACCGATTATTCTCAGGGCCCGATCTTCTAACCTAGGAAAGATACTATCAGGCAAGTAAATGCTGAATATACCCTTACAGGTCGGTAAGGTCACCTGTGATACCAAGCTGTCGGCGAAGTTCTGAAGGGTACCAATCGCCATTATCTACTCCCTCTTGAATCTTTTGTCGCAAAACATCAGTAGGGTTCTCTGGTCGGCAGCGTGCCAGTTGATAGATCACCACATCGCCACGTGGTGTCAACTCAAAGTCCCAACTCCAATCAGCCACCTCCACACGCACAAGTCCCCATACGTAACGCTTGATAGCGTCAATGGCTTCATCGAGCATGTCTTCGGCTTGGTTGTCAGGTATCTTATCGTCGTATGACTTAAGGTACTTAACCAAGCTGTGGTAGCTAGACATCACGTTCCCATAGAGAACGTTTTCAACCAACCCGAAGTAGAACCCGGACAGGTCAACAAACTTGGCTTGAGCGCCAATGTAACTTGCTAGGCGCCCCTCCAGTTGTCTAATGACAGGAGCCCCAGGGATGACAAATGAGGCCACGAGTGTTACTCCAATCCCAAATCCGGTAATCACCTTTACGCTCCAGAATCAAGTTATTGCCGAACTCCTTGATTTCATAGACATCCCAACTCGGTCTATCCCCAAAGAGTTTGCCGAAGATCTGATTGATTAAGCCTTCAATCGGATCACCAACAGCATCTACGAACATAGCTTTAAATTGGGGATGTAGATATTCATCGTTTGGACACAGTCGAGCCATTGCTCCCGAACGGTGGCCACGCTCGATGAATTCCTTAGGGAACGGTCCGAATGCACGGGTGAGTTTCTTTTCTTCTGCTTCGATGGGGTACCAGCTCAACCAAGAGCGCAGTTGCTGGAGGACCATTGCTTTGGCCAACAACATACACTTAGATCGAGTTGCAGCAGGGATCAGGTGTTGACACCCAACCTCCAAGTAGAAGTTATCAAGCCTGTACTTCAACTGTAGTGCAATAGTTTCTACCGGATACAAGAAGTTCATGCCAGCCTCTAACTGCTAATCAAATACAATCCCGTCGGTCGGATCTCCACACGGAGTTCTGACTCTGGGACATGGCTATACCCGCAGGCAGTCACCAACCGGAAGAGCCTATTACGCAGTACATTGTTTCTGTCAATACGCTGCATCACTTTCAATACGGCGAATGAGGGACGTGGTTTCTCTATGCTGAGCAAAGTACTCAACTCGATACACTCAGCAACCCATGACAGTTCAACGGCTTCCACTGCATTGACGTAGGAGAGTTCTTCGAAATCCCCATTGTACCAAGGTTCACAAATTTCCCGGTGGATCTCCATGCGGACCAAAGGGTGTAGGTTACGGTAATCCGCAACCAGTTCAAGTGCCATAACTTTTCACCTTTCTGAAGGTTAGTCACTTGGATAATATAGGTCTAAAACTAATTGGGATGGCGTCTATGACGTCTTCTCTATAGGATCAGGGGTATGTGTCAATTTAAACGGTATGTCGCTCACAGCGGCTAATAGACGGCATAAGAAGGGTGAACCCCCACAGCACACCCCTCGGACAAGGAATGACTGTGGGGTAACCCACCAACAACACCAGTTCGCTTAGGAGGACGAACTTGAAGCAACACCCGGATCGCTTCCCTAAACATACTCAGTCAAGGTCGGCCGCCAGAGAGCCGAGTATGTTTAAGGCTGCGGTCAAGACGCTAAATCCCACCGGGAAAGAGTGAGAGGGTCAAGACAACAACTTGAGGGATTCGCCGTCCCTCCAGACCTTTCAGTTCCTTAGCATTTGCGAGACGCTAAGCAACTTCCTTACTGCCCCTGTGTTGGAAGTCGAGGTACACAGGAGTCCCCGGCACTACTGGCCGGAGAATTACGCACAGGCGACAAGCCGCGCTCGCAGCGGCCGCCTTATCGCGTCAAGCTGCTTTCACTCTTTGAGCCGTCTACACTTACACGGTGACTCGGTTCTTAGCCAAGGCCATGATTTGGGGTTCTGTCCTGAAAGTAGTAACAGTTCCTACGACGCCCGGTTTTACCCGGAGAAAGCACAACCTAGGGTGAGTGGGAAAGCCGAAACCTTCCAGACAGTTAATAGTCCGACGGGGAGGGACCCTGTCCATGGTGGGGTAGATTAGCTCCCACGCAAGTCTTACGATACACTCACTTGTGGTACCCGAAGCCGGACTCGAACCGGCACGGCCTAAGGCCAACGCATTTTAAGTGCGGTGCGTCTACCGATTCCGCCATTCGGGTGAATGGGTGCCTTCTTTCTATTTGTCTCTGAAAGGGTTCTTTGTTTCCGGCGCAGATCCTAACTCATTGACGAAAGAAGACATTGAAACGTTGAGAGAACGACGCTACAGGATTCGAACCTGCGGGAAATACCGGTCGCAATGCGACTGCCTTCGACCACTCAGCCAAGCGCCGAACTCTCAAACTAGATTTCCCCACTAGGTTAAAGCCTAGCTGCCAAGGTCGGGATCGACCTAGTGGAGAAAGATGGCGGAAGGACAGGGACTCGAACCCTGGGACCTTTTACAGTCGGCGGTTTTCAAGACCGCTGCAATACGCCGCTATGCGACCCTTCCGAAAATCAAGCCAGGGCTATTCCCTGGAGTCACTCCCACGCCTAGGCGACGCGACCGATTAGAGGAAACCTGAGAGGACCGATCGGCACGGTTTGTCTCTCACCCTTTTGGGTATGGATGTCTAGACGTTGAGTTGTGTGAGCAACTCCCCATTCGTCCACAGGGCAGGGCCACCAGCAGGGCAGGCGCTTGGTGTTGGGCGGACCATCCCGTTTATACTCGGGTATCTAAGCGCCTGAGGCGCGATCCATAAATGGCAGTAGATAAGAGATTCGAACTCTTGTGGCTGTTACACCAACACGCTTTCCAGGCGTGCCCCTTAAGCCTCTCGGGCAATCTACTGTAAAAGATGTAGCAAATCAATCATTACCCGGTGTGCGACGTGTTGTATTTAGACAGCTCGGTGTCCCTGCCAGGATTTCGGGTTGTACCTGGAATACTCTCCCGAAGGACAGTGTTATACCTTTCGGCGTTTTTAACTATAGGGACTGTTCTATCGCACCACTGATTGAAACCTCTTGATGGAATCGAACCATCGTCTTCCCGCTTGGGCGGCAGGCTATCTACCATTGAAATAAAGAGGGTGAGTTGTTTCCCTTTGGTCTATGTTCTCTGAGGTCGGACTCGAACCGACAATGTCTAACGCTCTAACCATTACGCTAGCACGCTTCGACGCACCCACAGACAGGCAGCCCTACTAAGGGGCCAGGGTCATCTTGCCCGAAGGCTCAACCCAGGGTATACCAATTCCCCCACTCGAGGGAAACAACTCTGATCATTCTTAAGCAGTAGATTTCACCGTACCGTCGGCTGTAATGTTACTTTCTACTTGCCTAGGCTTTCGCCTTGATTCCCTGCATCCAGACTCGCGTTACTGGATACTGCTTAAGAACAACAATGACAAACAAGATTCCTTTGTAACGCGTATTGTATTGCCTAATTTTTCAAGGCGTGGCCAGGGGAGCCTTCGGACCCTACTCCCACATGGAACCCCTGTTGGTGGGGCTGCTTTAGAGCTTTTAGCGACTGGCCGTTTCACGTTACCGCTGTTTATCAATGTATGGCACGCATCCAAGGACTCGAACCTTGAACCTCTGGGTTTGGAGCCCAGCGCTCTGCCAGTTGAGCTAGACACGCGTTGTTGCGGTCGCCCACACCACCGGTTACTGATACCCTGAAGCGGGTTTCGGGTCATGAGTCCCCGTGCGTCAGTTAACTGCGATTTTACCAATGATGCAGGCGAACATGGTAGCACCAAGTGGGTTCGAACCACCGACCTCGCCCTTATCAGGGGCGCGCTCTACCAACTGAGCTATAGCGCTATGAAACTTAACACAGGATCGCGATACCCTCATCACAGTGACAAGGACAAGTACAAACCTCTTCGTCCTTACCATCGGGCTTTACAAGCACCCAATTGCGATGTGGTCGCGGTGTAGCGATGTCACGTTCTTCAATGCGAACGATCTCACCAAACAGCTTTCGAAGGCGTTCAATATCGGGCGGACTATCGTAACTGGTCCTGAAAGTTGCTTGGGGGTATTTGCAACATCCAAACATGACGTCACCCTTGTGCTTAGGAAGCCTTGAGGACTTCGCCGATCTTGATCTCGCGATCGTCGTACACAACCCGGTGGCTGCTTTGACCATCTTGCAAGACGAACTCTTCATGAATCTCGCCAGTGACGCGATTCACGATACTCACTTTAACTTCCTTATCGGAAGAACAGTGGGCGGCAACAGTAACGGTGGTGGTCATGGTGACTCCTCAGGCTGAACGACGGTTGTGGTTGACGCGCTGGATTTCCAGCTCGACATACAATTCCATCGGGTACTGAGAAGGCAACTCAACCGAGACACGCGCATTGGCAGTCTCAGGATTCACGAACACCGCAAACGGTGCATTGGCGAAAGAGCCCAACACACCCTGCATGTTCACACCACGCGCAGCCTCGTTAACAATCGGGCTGTTGATGTTGCAAGCGATGTCAACACCATCGACGGTGGTAACACGCACAGCTTTCACCGATTCGATCGAGTCGGTTGCGTCGAAGTCTTCGATCTGGGTAGCCAACAGGCCAAACAGATTGACTTCACTAACCTTCAGCGGCAAGCGCAGATGGTCGACAGGATACTTGTACATGACAGCCCCTTAATCCGAGCGACGGTTGCGTTGGCCGTATTCGATACGAAGAACGGCGAACAGTTCGACACCGGCAGTCGGTGCGGCGTGAGCACAGGCTTCCCACATCTGGGTATCTACCTGAATCGACAGAGCACGACCATTCGGCATCCGGTCGTTGAACGACTTCATGCGAGTCTCGCTCTTGTGTGCTACTGCTTCAACGACGTTGCTCTGGACGACCAGGGCATCAACCGTTTCAATGCGCACCACTTGGACTGAGAAGATCGCATCCAGCTTTTCCAACTTGGCGCCAGCGGCTTCACCCAACTCGTACAAGTTGGAGCGCACATCACCATCAAGCGGAATACGGACCTCGAACTTGTTGACGTAATCCTCAGCATCAAGGACTACCCAGTCGTCAGCCAGGATGTCAGACTGAGAGGCAACCCACGGCACAAAATCACCGTTGTGTGCTTTCAAGCCCAACCAAGGTCGCAGGTTCGGTGTAGGGTCCTTACGAACGTTGAGCCCAACGGTTCGGGCACCCACGTCATAGTGACTAGCGCCAACTAAGACGACCCACATGCCTTTACCGTTCCAACCCTCGCGTGTGGCGCGAGAGCCGTGCTTCAATCCCGTAAGGGCTTGACCGAACTCCATGTGAAGCTCCTGTTGTGAAATTGGGGTGAAGCCGGGAATCGAACCCTGGTCCTCTGCGCCACAAGCAGATGTTCTACCACTGAACTAGCAACACCATTGAAATTGGAGGTGGGTAAGAGATTCGAACTCTTGGAGCTGTTACACCCTGATCCTTAGCAAGGACCCGCAATCGGCCTCTCTGCCAACCCACCTTAAAACTGTACAACGAAAATGGCTCCGAGACCTGGATTCGAACCAGGGACCAAACGGTTAACAGCCGTCTACTCTACCGCTGAGCTATCCCGGAAAGGAAATTGAATGGGAAATGTGCCTCCGTCCCAAAGCGGAGGCGTAGGATATGGAGTGAACCATAACTGACGCCCGCAGCCACCCCGAAGGGCAATCCACCACAAATCAACGTAGGTTGCTTTATACCTGACTAAGCGACCAGACCATGGAGGAACTGACTAGGGGTATGATCCCTAGTTCTCCCTACGTTGAATATGGCGCCTCCGAAGGGACTTGAACCCTCGGCCCCCGGCGTGACAGGCCGGTGCTCTAACCACTGAGCTACGGAAGCGTAAACGTCCTGAGGAAAATGGACTCTGCGATCACCCAGACTGTGCCTGTAGGTGCATCACTTGTTGGCTCAAGGTTCGTGTAGACTACCATGGGCCAGGAACAATCTTGAGCGTGTCGACCGACGTGGAGCACTAGAAAGCGCAACCCACTAGGAGAGAGGTACTCTCGATCCTTCTCAACAATCTCAATCATGTTCATTCCTCGAATATGGCTCCGGCTTGCTTCCCGCCGCAAAGACGGTTCACTAACTCATGTGTAGCCAGACGACCCGCCGGAGAGGTCTTTAACTAGATGCACCAGTATCCCTGAGGTTCCGAAGAAGGCAGGTACACGATGCAACTCCACTGGACTACGAGTTTGGGTGATCCTCTCGGCAGATTCCCGCCGAGTTAATGCTGTGGGCCGCGGGGAGGGTTCGCTCAAAAGGCAACCAAAGCGGCTCTACTGCAAAGGATCGTAATCAACTTCCCTCGCACTGAGTGGATTGCTCAGCACTTATTTTCCTTGATCCCCAGGGACGGTAGGGACATCGACTCGGTGCCTGGCTACCCTTCCACAGGGCTGCTGGTAACGTTGTCTCACAAGGTAAAACCACCGTATCGCCAGCAAGGGTCGTTGCGGTGTTAAAATGGCGGAGGGTAGTGGGATCGAACCACTGCATGATGGAATCAAAGTCCATTGCCTTACCAACTTGGCTAACCCTCTCTGAAATTTTTACCTCGCCGCTAAGCACGACACCTAGCGACTTATTATTACCGTGACCCCGGATCAAGGGTTGTCGATCAGGTTCGTTACGCCTGGCCCTACACGGTAAAACCCATTGCAAAATCCCTAGGGCTATCACAATGTTAAAAGTGGTGGATGATCTAGGACTCGAACCTAGGGTGTATCAATGTGCCGATTTACAGTCGGTTGTCTTCGCCGCTCGACGCAATCATCCAGTAAAGCTGACAGTGTTGCGCATCGAAGCGCTGCTGGTTCCCGGACCGCACCAGCTTTCCATTAACGACGGCTGACGCGTTGTCAGCTATGGCCCTCGTTAATGACTCCCCAGGAGTACACCGCCTCAAAATGGTGCCCCGTTTCCCTATTACGGGAATCTGTTCGACTGACTCCGTGAGAGGAGAGTCTAGGTTACACGGACTCAATGTCTCCACCCCGAAAGGTTCATGACACGAACTCCCATGGCCTCAGACCAGGACGTGAAACTAAGAATGTGGCCCCGCTACCTGGATTCGAACCAGGGACCTCCCGACGGGCACGCGTGTTCAAACGTTCTCACCGCAGCGCGGCTATTAACGTAACCGCATGTCAGACGAGTGCTCTATACCAACTGAGCTATAGCCGGGAATGAGAGAGACCGCTACCCCGATCTACGGACTGTGATACTCCAAGGGACTCAGGCGAAAGGGAACCGAAAGCCTGAGAACTGCGGTATGCAAGCGCAGTTTGTCTATTACCCCGGAGACGGGTCACGTGCAGTATGTTGGGTGTGTGGGGTCCGTCAAGTCTCCACGTTCCCCCTTGGTGGCGAAACCAAGAGCGTGCTGGAACTTTCCCTTCAACCTGCTTCGCGTCATTTCTCTCATGATATCATTGAGCTATGTATTTTTTTACTGTACTAGTCAGGGCAAAAAAAAGAGGGCTCCGAAGAGCCCACTACAGATTAAGGGATTTCTGGGAAACCAATGATCTTGAGGATCAGGTTTCTCTTACGACGGTACCAGCCATCTGGCATCGCAGGAATTCCACGGGCGGCAGACTCTTGTCGAATCTTCTCATCGGTCTGGAATAGCAGCGGTACTGGGAAGTAGTGCCAAGCATTCGGTTGACCATAGCGCACCAGAGCGTGAGCAGCTTTACGGCTCCACTCTTTTATAGTGACTCCGAGACGCAGGTCTTCTTTGATCTGTTCTTGTAACTCAGGTGGGGAGGCTGGGTTCAAGAGACTGATGTAATGGGTGCTCTTCTTCTTGGATCGTCGAGCAGCATAGATGACGCCACCAAGTTCGTGGTGTACCTGATTGCCGTTAGCGTAAGTGTGGGTGTAGTATTCGCGAGCCATGGTTAGATTACCTTCTAAGGTTAATAGGTCAGAGGTTGTAACACCAACTATTCACTCGGGTAATATACATCTGAAAGTTCTTTCAATCGACCCGAATAGGATGAGTGGGTTTTCTTTTATATGGGGTGTTCTTAATGAACCGGTTACATCAATTGGTGGAGGAAGGGGAACTTTCTTATACCTACAGTCCTGAGGGCATAGACCTTCTGGATGCTGCGGGTGCCGAGGTACCCACTAAGGACATCTACATCTTGCTGACCGATACCAAAACTCTTGTGAGTAAGGTTAGTCGCATGGTGACTGGTGATCCGTACAACCATGTTTCCTTAATGCTCACCGATAACTTCGACGACGGGATTTACACGTTCAGTCTGGGTAACGGGATCAATGGCATAAAAGGCGGCTTCATGGTTGAGGACCGTGCTAACCTGAAAGGGTCACGTTACTCGATGTATCGCCTGGGCGTCACACAGGGCGTGTACGACAAGATCAAAGCTCGGGTGACCGATTATGTCAATGGTGTAGAGAAGACCTCCTACAACCACCTGGGGCTGTTTAACGCCATCTTTAAGAAGAACATCTTCAAGTCAGAAGACGACCAGACCTCCATCTGTTCTGAGTTCGTGGTTGAAGTGCTAAAGTTCTCAGGCGTAGAACTCTTTACCAAAAGATTCTCCAGCTCTGTAAGGCCTTACGAAATGATCAAGTCCAAGCTACTCAAGTTCCACAAGCGCGGCACCATCAAACCGTAACGTAGACCGGCTCACTTAGGTGGGTCGGTTTATGACGGCATAAAAGCTAAGCTCGAGGGAATCTCGACCCTACTCCCGATCGCCCACACCTTAGGGAGGTGGTGTGGCACGTCAGTTTCGCTGTGGAATCCCTGCGGCTTCGCTTTTATGTTTCTTACTTTCAGATAACGACGTAAGCTCGACGAGTCTAGGTTCAAGTTAGGGGTGCTCTCGAAGTCACCCAACGTAACCAACCCAGATCTGCCTCACGGTATCGCCCCGGTATCACACTGACACCATATCCTGACGCGGCTTTATCGGCTCGTCACTTTCAATACGACCACACGTCTACTGAAAGCGCATCCCGGTACCGATAACCGGTGCAACTCCCATGTCTACATGCCTTCGCAGTAGAAAGCGCAAGGGTCCTGATTGTTGTTTGCCGGAACTCCCCTCTGTGCCTGGCCACAAACTGATAACGAGCTGACGCATCAGTCCATGAAGTACGAATACTCGTACCAAGCTAAGAGTCCCCAACCAGAACCACATCTTCAACACATTCGTCACGGCGTTGCGCGTTGACCGTCGGATTCCCGAGATTCAATAATCGACTGGAGGTCTCCTATACCTGACACATCCCTCGAACGTGTGGTAGTCGGATCACCGGTGCGGGACTCGCCCGCGCTGTCTTCTCATCGAACGCTGGCTCACCTAAGAGCCAAAGCATCTCATCAACCCTGTTCCTCCAAAGATCACCTTGAAGAACCAGAGGCTCAGTGAACTGGTCAGTTCTACACCACAGACCAACTTCCTCAGCCTTAACGAGATGCGGGTTCCAGGAGCGCCAACGCTGATCGCTATCTTCGATAACTTCAACATTGTGCTCCAAGAATATCTGAGCAAGCAACGAACTCAACCCGAGACAGCCCCCAACAATGAGAACTCTCAAATGGTCGTCCTTACTTAGCCCAAACCAATCCCCGAAGGACGGTTCTCAACCAGGTCTTGGTCGGGATCGTACTTCTTTTGAGGGTAAGGTTCGGCCCAAGGCTTTCCTTGACAACAGTCACAATGGAACGGCGTAGCGGGTGGTGCAGCCAACATCACGATGGTATTGCACTTATCGCAAGCGTACTCCCGCATGACGTTCTCCTTTTACAGAACCAGGAAGTCCTGGGTTGCAGCGTCTTTCTCGGTCACGAGGACTTTGGCAGAGCTGCGGCCTTCACGACGTTCCACGAATTGCTCGACCGTACGGTTAAGCGTGTCGTAAGATTGGCCAAGGAACTGCGTCGAAATGACGTAGTGCAGTTCGCTGACACCCTCGACCGGCGTCTGGAAGAAACCGGCGCAGGAGTATTCCGGCACTGGGCTTTGCAGTTGCGCTTGGTCGCGATCGGCGTACAGGCTTGCGATTGCGATTGGGTCCAGGATTTCCTTGACCTTCTCGGCGTCGCTGTAGATGTCCAGCAAGGCCAGTTGTGCTTCGACCGAAGTGGACTTGTTGAAACGCAGCCAGTGCAGAACGTCCATGGTGTCCAGCTCGGCGTTCTGGCGGGAAGCCAGGTAGCGCAGGCAGGTGATGGCGAAGTGCAGTTGACCGTCGATGGTAGAACGCGTGGTGCCCTCGCCACTGTGGCGGTAGAAGGCAACGACCGGAACCTTGATACCGTTGGAGATCGCCGACAGCGACTTCAAGGTGTTCAGGCTGTTCTGTGCAGTGATGGTGGACTCGGCGGAACCCGCACTGACCACGACCACAGCTTTGCCACGTTCCAGGAGTTCACGAACGATCAGCGGACCGATCACCGAACCCGAACCGCCCGAGGCGGAGAACACGACGATGTTGAAATCTTCTGGTGGCTGAGCCAACAGGATTTGCTTGATGCTGTCCGAGATGACCTGGTGGTTCTCGCGACGAACCTTACCGGAACCGTCAGTGCCTTCGAGCACGAAGATGGCTTCGGCTGGGATGGTGGTGTCCAGGTTGGAACGGCTGGTGTCTACGAAAGAGACCAGTGGGGTGGCGAAACCTGCGACTTCTTTCTGGCCGAGGTAACGTTTGGCGATGTTGTTGCCCAGACCGCCTGCACCGTAAATACGAACTTTGCCTTGAGACATTGAATCAATCCTTGCGTAAAGTGACGGAAGTGACTGTCGGGGTTCCCCAAACTAACAGTTACTGCTCAGGGAAACCCAGAGCAGCTCGAACCTCTGCATCAAGACGCTCAATCAACGCCTTCACCTCATCGGCAACCCAATCGAACTGCCAGCCTTCTTTCAGAATGTGCTCAAGCTGGGAGATGGAAGCCTCTTCAGGGTCCCATTGTCCTTCCAACCCATAACACGAACAGTGGCTACCGTAAACGGACCAAAGCTGGTTGTCCTTCTTGAATATCACAACGGCGTGTCCATCGTAGTCCTCGTACTCGTACGCGGCCAAGAGGATTTCAACGCCATCGAGATCTGCTTCACCGATGGAGAAGTCGTTAATCAAACCTTTCTGCTGAGTTTCGGCCCAGTTGTGCATATACATGTAGCAATTCCTCAATGATTTTCGCGTCAAGTGCGAATGCTTCTTTTGCAAAGAGGCGTATCATCGTGGCGTTTTGCTATCTGGGAAACCCGAACAATCAGAGAGCTGCATGTTCTCTCAATTCATAACACCACGGAATCTTTTTTTACAGAAGCTTAGGAAACCCCGGTCATTCTATGACCCTAGGTCCAACTTCTCCGAGGTCATTATGAACCCGATTCAAAAAGCAATCTCGGACGTGAAGATGGCCATCCCTCGGCCTATCCTCGAACGCACGTTCATGAAACCGGACCCGTACGCTATGGGTACCCGGATGTCTTACAACCCAACGTCTCTGGATTTCCGGCTGCGCACCGCTGTTATTGAAGGCAACGTTCTGCCCGACTGTAACTTGGTAGGTGGTACTGAGGTTACGATTCCTTTGGTTTCCGTAATTCCCCAGTGGGTCTCAGACTACAACGTGGTCTACCGCGTCCCAAAATCCTTGACTCAAAACCGTAGTATCTTAAGACTGTTGCACCTGACCTTCGGTGATGGTGGTGTGGTCGGTAGTATGAACTTGGCTATCCAAGGTCGTTCTGCTTTGATGGACGGTGCTCAAGGTGTACTTCAGTCTCACCTGCCCATTCCGATTGTCTCGACCGCTAACCTTGAGTTGCTGGCTGAGAACGTCGTCTTGGTAAAAGACAACATCACCATGCCTGGGAACCCGTTCCTGCGCTGTGTGGTAGAGGGTGACTCTGAACTCAACCACTTGCAACCAACCTCCTACAAAGCGTTCTCTAAGTTGGTGGTGTTGGCTACTAAGGCTTACATCTTCACTAACATCGCTCTGCCAATGGACCAAGCGGAACTGTCCGGCGGTATGGCGTTGGGGCGCTTCAAGGAAATCGTCGATGGCTATGCGGATGCTTACGAGCAATACGAACAGTACTTCGAAGAGACTTGGCGCAAGGTTGCTATCTTCAACGACCCAGAGGCGAACAAGCGTCACCTCAAGTTGCTGACCGGTGGCCGGTGGTAAGAGGCAAAAAAAAAAGAGCAGGGAACAACCCCTGCTCTTTATGCCGTTAGGCCGCTAGTGAAGGTCTCGGTTTACGTTCTTTGCTGAACATAAACTCCATACGGGACTTAATGACCTGGTTAAAGTCGTAAGCTGGGAACGCACGGTCGTCATGAAACCACTTGAAAGAGTACCCGCCAATTTCAGTGATGTCCTTGTCTGCCAGTTTCTTGGCAATCAGCTCAGCGTCGATGCCAGTCATCAGGTAGGCACCCTGGATGGAGTGGCACACGATGGTGCGGTTATCACCGTGGTCAACGCAACGGATCTTGTCGCCGCCTTTCAAAGGCTTCTCTGGTGGGACGTGTTTCTTCGGAGTATGTTTGGCTACGAACTCTTCGCGAGGGTTCTTGGCCATTTGATGGACTACGTCCGGCAGGGTCAACTTAGCAGCCAGATCCTGTACCGTCATGTCCATAGCCGAAGCCGCTACCTGTAGCGAAGGGTAGATGAACATACGGCCGGTGTGTTTCTGACAGACCAGGATTTGAGCACGCCACGAAGAACCACTAGGCTTTTCACGAGCCGGTGCATCCATCGCTCTAGAAAGCTGGTGACTGATGGTGGGGTTCAGTGTATTGCTGTCTTCCCAGAATAGATTGGAAGCCTTGCAGTTTTCTGGGTTCATGTCACGATGGCCAGTAATCCACATCTGGTTACCATCGCCCACGGGTGGCGGACCGTTAAACAATTCGTTTACCAGATCCCCTAAGTACATCTCGGGACTCCCGTGCATCTGGAGCTTAAGATAGCCGTCTTCGTCATTGCGACATTGGATCATCCGCCAACGGTTACCCAAACCTTCTTTGCGCACTCGCGCATTACCCGCATCGCTAACTTCATATTTGCGATTCTCGGGTACTGGTTCCCATCTTTCAGTCATGGTAGTAACTCCAAGCGTTAGTTGTCACATGGATGATATAGATCTCAAATCTTTTTCAAGGTACTACGGTATGTCATATCAAGAAGGTAAGGGTAGTACATTTACACACGATGGAGTCGAGTATCCACTGGACCCATTCTTGGCTCGTGCTCAGAAACTCAAGGTCAAGCAACTGCGGATCAACGACATCAAGTGGAATCTGGATGGGATGACTCTGGATGCTGAACGTGTTCGTCGTGCTGACACCAGCGTTCCGATCCTGTTCACGGTAGATCCTCAATGGGGTATCGTCATTGTTGATGGTACTCATCGCCTAGCCAAGGCTGTACAGCAAGGAAAGTACTCGATCTCAGGTCGGGAAATCCCAAAAGCATGGTTTGACGAAATCGGGTCGGTGTCCATGGAATCGGATAACACCAACTTCACAGTAGGACAGGTGACTCGTGAACAAGTCTTTGAATGGCTCGCCCAACATGACCAAGCCAGACCTGAGCCCCCTAATGAATCAGCTTTTGCCGCTGAAGGTGCTGGGATTGATCGAGTCTACGCCTTCTGCTGGGACGGTGCCGAAATCGCAGGCTATGCGTGCCTACTCAACGGTCAACGATATCTTATCGACATGTACGTGTGTCCCCAGTATCGACGTAAGGGTGTAGGTCGTTTGTTGGTCAACTCGTTGCTCATTGATCTGGTGGTGGTGAAGTCTTATCAGACAGCCATCATTGAGTTCCTAGAGAAATGTGGGTTCCGCTTAGAGAACGACTTCGTAAGAACCCGAATCTACCGTAAGTACCACGGACCTAAGGTACACGCTTACTGACGGCATAGAGGCTCCCGTGTGGGAGCCTCGTTATGCGCTTTACACGTGACGGCGGAACTTGTACCAGTTTGGATCGTGTACAATGTTCTCGTGGCCCTGTTTGTAGAGCACGAACTTGCCGACGCTGGTGAAAACCTCGGTGCAATTGTATTTGTCCTGAATCTCCCAGGAAACCAAACGGGTTTCGTCCAGATACTGCGCAGGTAGCGACGCAGCATGTTGTCTTGCGTACTCCTGAATGGCTCCAATCATTTTCAGCTTGATAGGGTCCAACAGGCTAGCTTGGTCCAGGTCCCGACTGATGCAACGCCCCACACGTCCAGTCAAGTCCTCGATTAACTTTTTAAAACGAACTGTGTGTAGTTGTTCGGACATTTCTAAGTTCTTCTGAGGGTAAGTGTTGGTTACTACATAGCCATAGCTTACTCTCTGTAAGTATTTATCCTAACCTTTTGAAATTTCCGGGAATTTTTTTAGTTTTTGTTTTTTCTCTCTTAGGGTCGCCAGTTGCACTAGTGGTCTTGTTGTACTCGCGTACAGACCACAGGTGCCTGCTCCCTAGGCTTAAGGTTCCCTCGCGGGAACAAAAGCCAGAATAGCATACGGAGTAGGCTATGCTACGCAGCCACTCACAAAGCAATATTGTTAAGCTTCGCTTTTGTTCTATTAAACCCCCCAAACCCCCCTTGACCTTCATTTCAAAACATCAACTATACTCGCAAAAGATAAGCTAGCTTAATTATCCAAATATTGCAACAGGGGGACGAACCCCCTGCATTCAAAGATAGAAGTAGTCAGTAGTGTCCTTTTGAACAAAATGGATAACGACTTGATGAACCAAAGCCTTGAAGACATCAGGTTCAACCACAAACAACTCAGTCCCCACTTGAACATAGAAACGACTGTACTCCAACCGTCTAAGTTGATGACCTACCTCAGACGTACAAAGATAATGGTTAGGTCTAACCTTGATATCGTCTTTGTAGTTGACTAACGGTAAGTGGTCATAGATAAACAGCCTCACCTTAGGCTGTCCTTCTCTTTCATCAGTTCCCAACTCACGTACCGCAACGAAAGCATCCACACGGGCCTCTAGGAGGCTCTCTAACGAACGTACGCTACTTGCGAGTACACATCCTAGGATCTGAGCTAACGTGGTATCTACCGCTATTGCCTGCCCCATACTAACCCCCTGCATAAAAGGGAGCCGAAGCTCCCTTGAATGGTTAGACCGCACACGCTACGAATAACGCAGCATCTTCCAGACTGGCCACAACGACTGCACCGGAGTCAGAACATTGGGTCAGTAACTTCGAACGTTCAGCGTTAACCGGACGGCCAACGACGATGGCGTTCTCAGGTTCTTCGATTGCACCAGCTACGCGACGCTGCTCGAACGCGGAAGTACCGGGTTCTTCAGGCAGCACGAAGATACGAGTAGCAGTTGCCAGGGCCTTCACAGTGTCGACGACGGCCTGTTCTTGTAGCTGGATGGTTTCCAGGGAAGGAGAGTTGGAGGTGTCGACGTTCCATACTTTCACTTCCTTGTGGCATTCCATCATGATGGCTTCCCACTCACCAGAACCGATGTCGCCGTGGATCACCACGTTACGTTCGTTCTGAATCCCGTCCACATCCGCCTGCTCATCGATAGGAGCTGCGTTGTTTTCAGGAGCCTCATCTGCTTCGTCCGACGGATCGAAGTATTCACCAAGAGACATATAAAGCTCCTTTTGCAGTTTGGTCTCATAAGATCGCAAAAAAAAGAGGGAGTGTGACCTCCCTTCTTTTTGCCGCGTCAAACGCGTTGCCGCAAGATAGCCTTCTCACGAGCCACCTGGATGAACAGCCCGTTCTTCGAGCCATCCTTGTTTCCGGTGATTGTGAGCAGGTCTACTTTCATGTGTGCGATCTCGACACGCTTTACGTTTTCTTCGTTCAGCGTACCGTCCTTATTGAGCAAGCAGTTGTGGATGCGAAGACCCAGCAAGCGCAGCTCGTCAATCTGTGGTTGAGCTTCTTTCGGATAACCTTCGAGCAAACACACGTGCTCATAGAAGATTGCGAAGTGACGGATTAAATCACCCACTGGATCTTTTACTATGGTCGTTGGATCTGGCATGGTACGGTTTCCTACATTGTTCCACCGGTCACGCACCTCCTGAAGGGCAGCTCGGAGATTGTCTTCTCCAAGTTGCTCAATCATGTACTTCGTCATCCCTGAGATAACACTCTCACGAGTGAAGGTAACACCGGGGTTCTCTTGCAGGTACTGCTCGAGGAAAGTAGGAGGGCGAGGTTCATAGTCATTACCAACCTCCATACCTTTTAACGCAGCCGGATCATCACCGGTAAAACTTGGAGCTGGAATACCCCATTGTGGAGTATCCATGATGGAACTGAAGTCACACGGGATTTCGTCTTCTGAGACGTTAGTTTCTTGGCGCACGTGAGTAGCCTCTAGAGAAAAAAGAAAAGTCCCCAGGAGCCGAAGCTCCCAGGGTTATTGCTTACAGGGTGGATTGACCGCCCTGCTGGGTGGACATGCTCAATGCGTTGAGCGCTTCAACCAGTGCTGGGTCAGCCACTTGGGAGAACGCGTCGCGCATATCTTCGTCGATGAGGGGTTCTGGTTGCTCGCCCACTTCAACTGCACCGCCGTCCATGCCGTGTGCGACGTTAGTAGGCATCCGATGGATACCGCCTTTGCGCCCACGAACGATGGTGGCGAGTCGAGCCTTGACCATTTCTTCGACCTTGACTTTGAAACCAGGTTCGATCAGCTCTTTGGCTTCAGCGATGGTTTCGTAGTGCTTGCCTTTCTGATCGAGCTTTTCGGCTTCGTCGGTTTTACCGGCGCGGGTAGCCAACTCGAGTTGAATGGCCAGGTCGAACATTTTCTCAGCCATCTTTTCGACGGTGTAGGATTTCAGAAGGAACTCAGAAACCCGACGCTCGGCCGGACGGACGATTTCAGCTTCACGCATGGCCAGGATTTGATCGGCAGTGCGAACAGCCGGAACTGGTGCAGGCTGAGGGTTGCTCAGTACAGCCAGAGACAAGGCGCTGAAAGTACGTGGGCCCATTTTTTCGGTAGTGGTGAAAGTATTGAACATGGTGACTCTCCTTAGAGCATTAGCTTAGGTGTGGACCACCCGGAATTGGATGGTCCGTTGGGGTTGGTATTACTGTTGGGTGAGGAACGCGAAACCGGTGACATCACCGTTATCGTCGGTCAGCGGCTTGGTGCCGAAGAACGCAACGAGTTCGTTATTACCGAGCAGCGCACCAACAGGTACGTTGTCGAACGAACCAGGCAGGTTGGTCATCAGGCGGCGCAGTTCATTGACGGTGAGCTGAGGAATTTCCAGCTCATCTTCCTTACCGTCTACACGAACCATATCCCACAGCACGTTACCGGACATGTCGCTGTAGCGAGAAGCCGCAGCGCGAGCCGATTGAGTGCGGGTATCGAGGTTGCCGCCGCAGGAGTAGGTGCTCAGTTGAGCATCGCCTTCTTCGGACAGGCACAGTTCGTTCAGGCAGAAAATGGTGTTACCCATGATTGCTACCACACGCTCACGCTGACCTGGTTTGCCGAACTTGGCAACGTGAGTCAGTTGAGTGTGCGAACGACCGTTGTTGTGCAGGTCTTTGATCAGACCCTTTTGCTCGATGGCCGAGGCGATCAGCTTGTCGTTCTCGAGACCTTTCTTGCGGAAGATGCGTTCAGCTTTGGTTTCCAGCGGCAGCCACAGATCAGCGATGGCTTGCTTGAAAGCATTACCAGCACCGAACGATTCGACGCACACTTGATCCAGCTCATTCACCCACGCGTTGTCGATGTTGCCATCTTCACGCATCAGGTAGATAATCGGGGTGCCGTCGATGCCAGCTACTACGGAGTGCTTGGTGTAAAGACCATCTTTGCTGCGAGCGAACTCAACAACTTGATTGGTGATTACTTCAACGGCTTCTTTGGTGTATTTCATTTTACTTTCCTTCTGAGGATAATTAGGTTGTCGAAAGGGATTTGGTATCCTATTCACTGTGGTAATATGTATCTGAGATTTCTTTATTTCGACTTTTCCCTTAGGCGTAATTTATGACTACAGTTACTCCTGAGGAAGGCGTCATGGCCAGTACTATCAAAGGGGTCTTCAACGATGAACTCGGAGACCTCGAGCTTGACCCTAAGCTCGCAAAACGTTTGTCACATTTCAAGCACGCCTTTATCAACAAGAACGATGACCACATCAACTTCTTCGGTGGTAACCTTCTAGGCGTGGAGATTGTCCGTTACCTACAGGCTGACCGCGACCAATGGTTCAGCGAGGTGTTGGATATCGACGACGTACTCCTGACCGAGAAGCTGTACGGTTTGGATGTCATCAACGAGGAGTTCAAACGGACTTCCGACGTAGTGAACCTGACCAGCGTTTGGTTACTGCACGCGCTTTATAACTCCAAGCGACTGACCGCTACGGAGAAAGAGAAAGCGATGGTCGATGTGGCGTACATGTTACAGGTGAAGTTCATCACCAGTATCTTTGCCCACTACTTCAAGTTCCCCGCGGATAAAGAGATTGCTCAAGCGGTCTACGAATCCTTAAGTTACAAGTTCGCTCTTAAACGAGCTGGTAGCTGGAACGCTTTGTTCATTGAACGTTCCAAGGACATCATTGCCCACAACAGCATTCACTTCAAGACCATCAAGGATTTCAACGACGACGAGGCGATCTTGTACATGATCACCGACATCCAAGGTCGTATCCGTGAAGTGGTTAAGAAGATGTACGCTGTACTGATTCAGATGCGCGATGACAAGAACCGCATTACCAGTACCTCCAGTGTGTCTTTAACCACAGATGGGGAGATGATCCTCAAAGACCGTCAGCGTGGCTTCTCCACCTACAAGCGGTATATCCACGAGATCATCCCAGACCGCACCACGTTTATTCGTGATGAGGTCGTGTCTGTTATTACAGACGCCATGCACACTATGTCACCAAAGCTGTTCCTGGACGTGTTGGAACATTGTAGCGCCAACTACGGCAAAGCAAACCACGCCGAGATTGGTGAGCTGTGTGACGAGACCTTGCTCCACGCCTTCGACTGGTTGTCGGCTAACAAAGCCTTGCTTCGTAACCAAGCGGACCTCGGTAAGTTGTTGACCCGACTGCGCTCGCTGTATATGGCATCGCGTATGGTTGACCCGACGCTACTCAAGATGCGGGATCTGGCTGACAACATCGTTAACAAATCCAGTACCTCCAAGAACAAGGCCATGCAAGCATCTCTGCGAACTGGCCTGCAATTGTACATCGTGCTTCGGACGTTCACGATGAACTACTACTCCTGAGGCAATATGAAAAGACTCATCCCGCTCTTTAAAGCGTTAGGCACCCAGTTCAACTCGGAACATGTCGAGACGATCATGAAGGTTGAGCGCGCTCCTTTTGAGGGCGACTTGCGCAAGATCATCAAGTCGACTGAACAAGCCATCCGGGTCACCACTCGGATTGAAAGCTGGGAGTTTCTGTGGTGGAGCGGGTATGAGGAAAAGTCGTGGGTGAACTACCATGTAGTCCATAACCTCAAGCTCGGTTACATGAATGGTCGAAACGTTTTGGCCTACAGTGACCGGACTGAGGGTACGATCGTCAACTACCACAAGCTGGCGAAATTGTACAGCGACTCGTTGAACTTGGTTTTCCAACAAGTTGGTTGACAGCATAAGGGGAGGGCCTGAGCCCTCCCTCTATGCCGTTATGCAGCCCGAGGCATTCCCCACGGTGAGGAAACCTGAGCCGGAGCACGCTTCTGACCCCAAGAGATGCCCTTGGAGAAGAAGTCGTTTTGTTGCACACGAGCCTGACGGTTGTTACGAACCATGCGCTCTTCCGAGGCACGTTTGATCAGGGCGTTCATGTTGTTCACTTCATCAGTGTCATCTTTGATACGTCCGCTCAAGAACCGCAGACGTGCTTCCAGACGAGCAATGGTGAAGGTGTCCTGTGCTTCCCCGAGGCGAACATAGAGGTCATCCAGTTCGGAACGGAAATCTTTCTGCACTTGACGATCTCGGACTTCTTGAGGAGTGAGTACTCGAGAGTTGTCACTCACCATCGACATCACAAGGCTGGTATCAATCCCGTAGAAGTCGAGGTTGGTCCCAAGCTGCAACATCCAGTTAGCCAACAGCCAAGCGATTACCGTATCGTCGTGACCTGAGGCTTCGTGGTCGATTCGTCCTCGCTTCACTACCAATGCTCGGATCTCGTTTGACAAGGCTTTGTCCCTGACGAGATGTCCTCCTTTCTTCGCGGCGTTCTGCAACACAGTGGAGTAAAGGATGTTCCGAGACTCGGAGGTGGTGTTGAAACCGAAGTACTTCTTGGTTGAGTCCATGAAGCTTTCGGAACGAGCACCAGGCTTGGAGATCTCTTTGAACAGTTCTTGACGCTCGCTGGATTCTTCCACGATGCGGTTGAAGATCCGACGGTACGGGTCGATCCCGTGTTTCGGCAGAGTCAACAACAGGGAGTCCACGATCATTTGACCGGTAGACTTCTTCTCTGGGATCACGGTCATGTTCGGGTAGCGGACCATGATTTCTGCCAGAGCGTTGGAGAAGCGGATCAGGTTGGTTTCGTTCACAGTGAACGCACCGACCACCGACATGTCCTTGACCGACAGGATAACACCAGCGATAGCATCTCGACCCACAGCTTCCGAGGTATCGAGACCCAGGATGAAGTGATCGGTAAGCTTGGCGTGTGCCAACTCGCGTTCGTCCAAGTACCAGCGGATGACGTACAGTTCTTTGGTGATCTCGGTGTGCTTGACTTCCACAACACTGTCGCGGATCTTTTCGTTGAGCGACGGAGTAAGTGGAGAACTCTGGGTACCAGATGTCCACACGTTGAAGAAGTCACGGTCTGCCGCATCGCCGAAGGAACTGGCTTGAGACATTGCCTCGTACAGCCATTCGTCGGTGTAACCCAACTGACGGTGCGAGAAGGTGGCGTTGATAATAAGCTTACGTCCACCACAGTTACGACGAACCATTTCAACCAGCGATTCCCGATCGACGCAATCGAAGAACAGCTCGGTCCAAGTAGCACCGCCGATAATCATGTCGTACATGAAGCGACCGTCGCGGTCGTCTTTCTTACCTGCCGTTGTAGTGAAGATGTTACCGTACGGACGACCGTACTTCTTAGCTTCTTCACGAGCTGTGGTAGCAGCAGCCAGTGCCGCTGGCAGGGTGGTACCGATGTGACTAATGAACGGACCTTCGTCGATGTGAGCGATAGGTGCAGTGAGACCCCGACCCAGGTTGTTCGCAGCAGACTCGGAGGACTGAGCCACACCAGTGGTGTATTGGTTATCGTGGTACTTACAGGTAACTTCGAACTGGTTGTCGGAGTCTTCCCGTGTAAGCGGAACCAGGTACGCTGGCAACAGGTCACGCAGTTTCTTGATACGCTCAACGTTCTTCTTACGGAGGGTATCGTCCTTGGTGATCATGTTGATGATGGAGTTACCAGCACCGATGAACAGCAGCCAAAGCATGATGCAGTCAGTAGACACAGATTTACCGGTCTGACGTGGCTGGATCAACGCGATGTCGATACTGTTTAAGAAAGCCCAGGTGGTTGCGATGTTACCACGGTTGGCTTTGTAGGGAATTGGGTTGGGACCTGCTACGGGCGGGATTCGAACAACCTCGCGCAGGAAGTACCACATGTTCCAGCGACACTCCAAACCGATGGCGACTTTAGTCTCTTCGGAAAGGATACCGCAGTGAGGATCTACCCCTTTGAGTTGAGGGTTGATGAGTGCCAGGGGGAAGAATCTATTCTTGACACCCATCTCGCCATACAAGGCTACGAGGCGTAAGAACGATTCATTCTTTGTTTCAAAGTCTGGGCGTGCCGTGGCATATCGCGTCCAGTCATTGTTGAATAGAATCATAGTTGAAAGTCCAGGTATATGGGTCGTATACTCATAGACTAAGGGCATAAAGCCGGGGTTTCCCCCGGCTCCATGTTTTACAGGGCTTCGACTTGCAGCGTAACCATACCACCCATGCCCAGTTGGAGGTCGCCCTCTTGCTGGCGCTTGATGAAGCGGATGAACAACGATTCGCCGTTCTTCGGAACCGCTGGAACCTGAATCTCCGTGTTCCAACGATCGATTGGGTAGGCGTACTCCTTGTCCCCGATCATCAGTACGAAGTAGTTCGGCTCTGGCGCTTGTACTTCCGATTGAGTGTTGATCAAAGGTTGTGCGTTGTAGAACACGTCCTTGATCCACAGATCTTTGAGTACGTAACCAGAATCGATCTTGAGCTTCCAGTTGTTCACGTTAATGAACTTGGCACGAGCCCGCAGTCCTTTACCGTACAGCTCAGGTTGCCCTGGGTAGTACTCGACGTTCCAGCCATTGGACTCGGTGTTACCCGGAGCCAACAGTGCAATACCGATGGACTGTGCATGACGCCAGTTGCTGTACGAGCTGTCGACGTCTTGCATGTTGATACCAACCGACACACGCTGGATCGGACCGTAGGAGATCGGATCGAACGGGTTGGAGTTGATGTTGAACGTAACCTTGGAGGTAACGTCGTAGAACTCGGAACGGTTCAGGTTGAACAGGAACCAACGCAGACGATAACCCTGAGTGGCATCGACCCATTCCGGGAAGCAGAACAGCTTGACCGAGAACGCACCGTCCATACGCGTAGTGGTTGCCCAATACGGTTCCGACATGAACTTCTGCACGTTTGCCGAAGCACCGTACACGTATTCATCCGAGGACAGTTTGTACGACAGAACCAACTCGATCTTCTGGCCCACGATAGTACCGATGAAGTTGGACAACCCGTACAGGTTGAACTTGGTGCCGTCGATTGGGAAGAACTTGCGGGAACCATCGGAGTAGGTCACCACACCACGGGCGTTGATTGCATCCACCGGCATGTTGATAGCGAAACTCAACAGGCTGTCGTCGCCTTCGGTGAGGAATGGCGATTCCAGGTGGATACTGGTGATGAACTTCTTCGAGGCATCCGTGGTGCGGATGAACGCAGTGTTCATGACCAACAACTTGGTGATGGAGGTCACGTTACCCACGTCGTCGTACAGTACCGCAGTCACGACTTCGTTGTCAGGCAACTCTTGCAGGGTGTAACCAACCATCGGTGCTTTGACCGCGTAGTTGAGTGCACTGTCTACCCCAGTTGCAGACTTGGGAACCTGAACCAGTTCCAGCGGGATGTTCTCACCGAGCAGCGTACCGCCCTGGTCGTACATCGCCGAGATCACCTTCGACTCGTCACCGATGTCAGTGCCCAAGAAAACCTTGAGGCTGGTCACAGTGGTACCGTACACACGCAAGCGCGAGTCCAGAGCCAAGATGTGAGGGCTGACAGAAGTGTCGAGGTAAGCACGGTAGGATTCGTTCTGATGCTCGTACCCTACACCCAACAGGATGTCGAGATCGGAGACGTCTTCGCCTTCCTTCGGTGCTTCGTATTTCTTGAGCTGGCTAAGACCAGTGAGCAGGTTTACCGCAACCACCTGCCACAGACCAGTTACCCAGTCCCAAACCTCGTCGTCCACGTTTGGTACGTAACGACCAGTGCCGGTAGGACCGGTATAGATTTCACTCTTGCGCCACCGACGGTGACCCCGGTTGGGATCAGAGATCGGGACGATAAACGTATCGCTCATGGCTTATACCCATCCGTCTTTGATGGACACGAAGTGACTTAGGTCGACTTTGTTATCCAGGTAAAGGGCAATCGCCCGTTTCAGGAAGTTGTACTGATAGATGTTCAACTCCGTTTCGTACGACAGGTGGTGTGGGTGGATCGAAACATACCGTGTGTCCACACCCTGCTTGCACGGGTCAAACTTCAACAGGTACTCGTAGTCTTTCAACCACCGCTTGATCTCCACGTCCCCGTAGTAGGCTTCCATCTGGTCGTCCCAGATCAAACCAGTCATCAGGTCGAACATCACCTTACACGCAAACGGGCTAAACACCTCGTAGCGTTCTTCAATGATGTTGGGCGAGTTGATCACCGCTTCCGGTAACTTGAGCGTCAGGTAATCTGAGATCGCCGTATCGATCGCACGAGACTTGGCCCGCAGGGAATACGTGTTCTCATCTACCAGATCACGCAGAGGAACCACCACATCGTCAATCACGTACGGACTGCCGTTCTTCACTTCGGTAGTGAGGTACACTCCGCTGTGCTCTTCGGCAAAGGCCAACACGTCACGCGTCTTGGTCTGTCCACGCACGATCATACGCATGACCTTGTCGTCACGGATGTCAAACCGTTTGTTACGGCTGAGCAACCCATTCCACACAAAGCCAAACTCGGCTGGGGGTTCTTGCGTCATGTCATCCTGTGGGAACCCGGTGACACGACCAGTGATCTGCTGAGTACCGTTCTCAATCATGAACTCCCGGTTCGTCAACGTGACGTACGGCCAGTTCAAGAAATAATCCAACCCTTGGATGATTGGGTGTCCATTGAGGAACAGTTCCAGCTTACCCATCGGCAGGTTCATTTCCTGCTCGTACCAATTCCCATCCGTACGCTTCTCGGTCGCTTTGATCGGGAAGTAGTACAGGCCATCCGGTGCCGTAATCTCGATATTGAAAGCGAGGAACTTACGGTCGTCACGAACTGCCGTGTACCAACGTACACGGTCCAGTGTCCAGGTCACTTTACCATTAGCCAACACGTAGTCGACATCTGGCGTTGCCGTTACCCATTCAAACGAAGGCGTCCCGGCGACCATAGAGCACTTGTAGAACCGATAGTTGCAAGACGGGTTCAGGGTGCTAGTCACTTGATGGTAAATCGTGTCCAAAGAGTTCGAACCAATCCCCACCAAAGCTTCAATCAACTTGCAACCTTCATTGCGAGGGTTGTAGTACTCACCTGAGGTGTGCGGGTAGAAACCCAGCAGCTTACCGTCTTTGTCGTGCTCGAACACAGTCGATTCAAACTGAAGTCCGTACGGCAACTTCGCGAAACGATCACGCGGATGGATAGTCACCTTCTGAGGAGTGTCAGCCACCAACTTCGAGATAGCGTTGTACCCGTAGGCATTCTGGACCATCTCACGATTGATCTCAGGACCCATGGAACGCATGATCTTCGTGTACATTGCAGCTTCGAGTTCTTCTGCACGCCAGACCTTAACAGTCGACTCCAAACCCAACATCGCTTTCGGGATGTCAGAAGGCTTCAACTTGTACAGCTCTTTAATGCGGGAGTTCTCATTTACCAGCGGCCGTTTCCAACCCGCTTCACGGATACACAGACGTACGGTGATTTCAGCTAAGTCATGCCACCCTTCGGTTGCAGCAACAAAGCCTGCCACGTAAGGTACTACAATCGAGTAGTCCTTGTGCGTGACCATCCGCATCGAGTCGTCTTGGTTCTTGTGGTGGTAAACGCCTTTGTAACGACCATTGGTTTCTTTCTTGATCAGATAGATGTCAATGTCGTCACGGTAATCAATCGTCTCCTTTTGGTTAGCCACATAGTGGAGCAAGTATTTACGCTTGTTATCCAGTTTGCTGACGAACGTTGGGAGGTTCTTGAGAGGCAGGTCTACAACACGCCGAATGGTCGAGTCGTAAACGTACTCCAGGATGTCGCCAACCTTAATGCGATCAGGTTGGAAGTCATCCACCAGGTAGCCGTTGTGATAGGCGTACGTGTGACCGATCTTAGCACGCCATGCTTGGTACTCGCGCTGATAGGTCAGGAGCAGAGCCCGGTCACCGGTGTAGACGTGTCCCTTGACCTTGATCTGGTTCTCGTCGGGATAAGACCGAGTCGACGCAAAGAAGGCGTTGGAATACACGCGGAAGAAAACGGGATTGTGATACAGGTCACCAAAGATCTCGCTACGCTTGATGGCGATAACGATGTTGCGATCCCCCATTACTTGCAGGTACGCCATATGGCGAGGGATTTGCACACCGTCAACGTTGTACAGATCCACCAACATCTTCGCCTGTTCGCACACAGTCGAGAAAGGTGTCCACGTCTTCCATGAGTTAACTAACCCAAGAAGCTTAGGATGGATCTGGCCAATCCAGTACACGTTAAACAAGTCGGTGCGGTTCGGCAGAGGGATGGTCTGCCATTCCACATCAACATAGCGAGCTTCACCAAATTTGTCCGTGATGTGGGCCATTTGGTAAATGTATTGGTAATCCTGATCGGGAGTACACCAGACATTGTCTAAGGCGTGCTCAATCAGGAAATCAGCCATTGAGAACCTCGATCAGACGTGACAGGTTGAGGATGAACGACTTGCCAGCGCCGTTACGGTCACAGGCTTGAACGATCTTGGCGATACCCGAGTTACGGTAGCTGCGATCGAGTAAGGACATGTAGACCATGGCCAGGAAGGTTGGAACGTGTTCCAGACCTACGCCGACAATCTCTTTGGCATTGAGGCCATACCAACCACCACCGACCAGGGCATAGATCAGAGGAGTGTTGAGGCTCTCGGCACGTTTGTTGTCCAGTACTTCACGCAGGACTTGAACGTAGTCGTCGATGGACTCCATGTGGCGCAGAGCAGCAGCCTTGTCGAAGATCACATCGGCAGGGATACGAGTAGCACGGGCTACCTTGAGCGACAGGCGTTGCAGTTCACGCTCGTCGAACGGACCGTCTTCACCACCGACTGGCTTCTCTTGGAAGTGGCAGGCGTACCAAACAGCACTGACCATGGTGATCAGCATTTGTTCTTGTGGCGAGAAGTGCAGTTGGCGAGTGATACGCTCAGCCAGGAAACGGGAGAACACAGCCATCGGCAGGTCACCCAAACCAGCCATGTCAGCCACGCCATTTTTCAGGCCATAACTGGTCAACGCTGCACGCACGCCATTGAAGGCGTATTCGGCATAGTTAGACGGAGTCAGAACACCGTCACCCATGCGAGCGTAAGCGCGAGTGTCGATCACCACCATCTGGAGGTCGTAGCGGTCTTTGAATGGGTAGGGGTGAGCAAACGGAGGAATCTCCTTGTTACCCGGAACGATACCCCAGACCGAATTGATGGTCTTACCGTTGATCTGAATAGGCGCCAGACCACCTTCGATCTCGGCCAGTTTCAGGCCTTTTTCAACTGCGCCCATCTGGTATCCGGCGCAGGGTTTGCATTCGTACGGAGAAAGCTTCATTCGGTCAAGTCCCCTTGAAGGATATTGTAAAAGTTTACGAAACCGACATATGTACTTTCCGACATGGATAGTATGATGTATTACATCGGTTTAGGCAACTATACCATTCAAGTCAATTCGCCCCACAAAGGACCATGGCCTTATGGGAACGAACCTTGTTTGGCCAACGCAGTACTTTAGATAGATCTATCACAGGAGCTGTTATGATCACCATCAGAAACGCTGCTCCTCGCTCAATCCTGTTGGGTCTGAAAGATGAGAGTGGTCGCGCTCCGGTTGTTGAGCCGGAACAAATTCCCTCCCACCTGGCACACGTGTTCACGTTCGCTGAGCGTGGTTCACTGATTCCCCAACTGGTTGTCGGGGACAGCCTTCTCACCGCCTTCGGTGCGAAGACTTTCGACTACCGCTCCAAGTTCGCTACTCACCAGACTCCGCTGATCAACACCATCAATGGTGAAGCGAACAGCATGATGGTGCAGCGCTTGGTTCCTGACGACGCCACCACCGCGACCTTGGTCCTGTGGCTGGACACCGTTGCCGACGAAATCGTTGACTACGAACGTAATGGCGATCTGAGCTTCAAGCTCGACGCACAAAGCGTACGTATTCCAAAAGCCGACAAGATCGCGGGTAACCGTGCGCGTTGGAAAGCTGAGCTGCTGCCTGCCGACAAAGGCCTGGCCGAGCTGACCAGCAAAGTCGGTGAAATCATCGCGGACAAGGACGGCGCTCAGTCGACCATGTACCCAATCCATGCGTTCTCCGTATCGTCTCCGGGCGGTTTCGGTAACCTGGTTGGTATCCGCCTGTCTGCTCCGACCATGTTGTCGTCCAACCCGATCGACAACACCACTGCTGAAGAGGCGAAAGCCTACCTGTACCGTGTGGCCTTCGTTGAGCGCCCGGATCAGTTCAGCACTCCGGCGATCATCGAAACCATCCAAGGCGAGCAGTTCATCGACTTCGCCTACAAGGAAGGTGTGATCAACTCCCGTACCGACAGCCTGGTGTCTGCAAACGACACTCTGCTGCAAGCGTGGAATGCTCCGGCGATCAACGGCATCCCAGCCACCGTCGGTGTGGTTGACCAGATGCACGTCTACCAGGACAACATCGAAACTCTGTTGGCTGTGTTCCAGCAAGCAGAAGCCGAGTTGGGTCTGATCGGCGAAGACGAGGAGGACCTGCACCTCTTCAACTTCGTGGGCGGCACCAACCTGGAAGGCATCCCGTACTACACCTACTCGGTGGAAGGTCCTCAGTCCGGCGGCCTGCTCATGGCAGATTCCGCTACTCACTACTTCGGTGGTGGTTCTGACGGTACCCTGACCAACGAGAACTTCGACAAGTTGGTAGCTGCTCAAGTTGCTGGTTACGGCAACCTGGCTGGCTTCGACTTCCTGGACACTGCGATCTATCCGCAGAGCTGCATCTACGACTCCGGCTTCACGCTGGAGACCAAGAAGAAGCTGTTGACCGTCCTGGGCCGTCGTAAGGACATGTGGGTTGTACTCTCTACCCAAGACGCTGCTGCTCGTCAGAACAGCCCTTCGGAAGAGTCGAGCATCGCGATCTCCCTGCGGACCGCTGCTCGCATGTACCCAGAGTCGGAAGTTTACGGTACGCCGGTTTGCCGCGCTATCGTGATCGGACACTCCGGTTACCTGATCAACTCCAAGTGGACCAAGCTGACCCCGCTGACCATCGAGTTCGCGGCCAAGTCTGCTCGTTACATGGGTGCTGGCAACGGTATCTGGAAGTCGGCTCAGTCCTTCTCCATTTCTCCGGCCAACCAAGTCACCATGTTCCGCAACGTGAATGCTTCCTTCAAGAAGGCAGAAGTACGTTCGCAGGACTGGGAAAACGGCTTGGTGTGGGTACAGAACTACGACCGTCGTAGCCTGTTCTTCCCAGCGTTCCAAACCGTCTACGATGACGATTCCTCGATCCTGAACAGCTTCTTCAACATGGCCGTGGCCGTGGAGCTGGAAAAGATCTCGGACCGCGCCTGGCGCGATCTGACCGGCATCGACGGTCTGACCCCTGGTCAATTCATCCAGCGCAGTAACCGTCTGATTCAAGACGCAGTGAAGGGTCGTTTCGATGGTCGCGTTACCATTGAAGTTGACACCATCCTGACTGCTGCTGATACCCAGCGTGGCTATAGCTGGTCCTGCAAAATCACCATGTATGGTAACAACATGATGACCGTGGGTACCTTCACTATCGTCGCACGTCGTCAAGAGGATCTCGCACAATGAGCCGTTTAGCAGATACCATTCTTGACAACAAGGCGTACAACCAGTACGGGCGGTCGGCCATGGTCGACATCCGTAAGGGTGGTTCCAACGGTCCGGCACCGGACTACGCGGCCTACGTAACGAACTCCGCGTACGTTCGTCGGAACATCATCGCTATCCTCATCGAGGCCCCTCGTGGGTTCCAAGATCTGGAAGACCCGGACTATTGGGTTTCCACTCTGAAGAACCTGGTCGAGCTGGCACCGAAGACTATCGAGGGTCTGTCTCAGACTCTGACTGTCGAGCACATCGAAAACCCATTCGGTGGTGCTGGTGAGGTTCAGCAGGATATTTCGAACGTCACCCGTCAGCGTTCGGCTCCACAGTTCACCTGGAACGAGAAGTACGGCAAAGCTGTGGCTTCGTTCCTGAACGGTTGGGTTCTGAACCTGATCATGGACCCGGATACCAAGTACCCGCGCGTTGTCAAGAACACCGACAAACCGGCGGACTTGCTCCCCGACTACACCGGGATGACCGTGCTCTTCATCGAGCCGGACCCAACCCACACCAAGGTGATCACTGCCTGGCTGTCTACCAACATGCGCCCAACCGGCACTGTTGCGGAGATCTCCGGTTCTCGTGACATCACCGCTGCGCTGCAAGGTGCGGACTACTCGGTTGAATTCACTGCCCTGACCCAAATTGGTGAAGGCGTGAACAGCTTCGCTCAAGAGATCCTGGACAACATGACTCTGACCGGCGCTAACCCGAGCCTGCAAGAAGCTTTCGTACGAGAAATCGACGCGGAAGTAGAAGCAGCCGACACCGGCTACGCAAACCGCATCGAGAAGATGGCTTCGGCCACCATCTAAGTGTGGTGACATACTCGGGGGCCTTCGGGTCCCCGTTTATGCCGTATTTTGTGAAGGCCTCTGTTTTCAACACTTCACCTTAGGGATAGCAACCATGCTTAAGCAATACATGGAGCCTGATCAGCTCCCAACTACCAATTGGTCAATGGAGGCGATTGACAGTCTGATCGCATCCGCTGACGCCAAACTGGATCGCTTTGAAGCGCTCTGTGTTGCGATGGAGGAAATCGAGGAGATCCATAACGACCTCGAAACCCTGATCGAAAACAACGATGCGAACCAGACCACTGCGGTCATGATCCGTGAGCGTATCGAACGTGTCTCTGACGACACCGGTATCCAAGCAGTCATTCCTGCTCTGGAAGACCACGGCGACGATATGATCGCTTACCACCAGATCTCGATGGAAGCTGTGTCGGGTATCTGGAACCGCATCAAACAAGCGTACGTCTCCGAATGGCAGACCATGTTCGATGGTTTCTCCACCCTGTTCGGTGGCTATCGTCGTTGGGGTCTGCGTCAACAAGCGCGTATCCACAAACTGCGTCAAGAGTGGAAAGACAAGAAGCCAGAACTGAACGAACAGCGCCACAAAGGTTCGCTGGCCGGTCAAACCGTCTTCATGGCTTTCACCATCGACGGTCGTATGTCTAAAGACCCAGTCGGCGACATGCAGAAGGACGTGGCCAACGCCAAGTACCTGACCCAAGAGTATCCGAAAGCCCTGGCGATGTACCTCGAGAAAGTTCGCGGTATTATCAACGGTGGTAAGTACGACAACGACGCAGGCTTTGAGTCTTCTGTACTCGGCAAGCTCGGCGGTCTGGAACACCCGTCTCAAGTCCTCAAGTCCCCAATCATCGGTAAAGGCAACGTCATGTTGCACAACCGTGGTCTGGAAGTGAAGAAGGGTCGTTCGGTCAAGCCAGTGGGTTCCGATGACAAGTACCGTAAGTTGGCCGACCTGTCGGTTCAAACCTACGTGAAAGAATTCGTGTTCACCTGGTCCAACCTCAACTCTGGTATCATCGAGGACTTCTACCTGTCCACCGCTGATGTCGACAAGATGCTGGATCTGTGCGACGAGTACTGCAAGTGCCTGATCAATGCGATGGAAGTGTTCCGTCCAATGCAGAAGGCTATGAAAGGTCTGGCTGACTTCGCCAAGAAGAACATCGAGACCGATCGTCTGAACGGCACCAACCAGAAAGCGTTCAAGCAGATGCTGAGCTTCGTACGTGGTCTGCGCCGTTACGCCAAGACTCCGTACCGGATCGAGATCACTCGTATCCAAGGCATCGTCATCGCCTCCCGCATCATCGCCAGCCGGACTATCGCTACAGCGAAATGACGGCATAAAGGCAAAAAAAAGCAGGGGCCGAAACCCCTGCTTTTTATGCCGTCTGTTTCTGACGGTATTCCAACACCAACTCGTGTGTCTGCATGAACAGCTCAACCTTCTCCAAGAACCCGACGTCCAACGTGCACCGGAGTTTGTAGCCGTTCTTCTGACAGTACTCGTAGAACTTGTGATAACTGTCCTCCGCTTTGGTGAAACGATCGGCGTATGCCAAACACCACTGAAAGATAGTTAGAGGTAAACCCTGATCACCACGCACCTGATGGATACGTAGAGGGAGTGCCTCACGTTCAAGTTCTTCAACAAACAAGTCGAAGTCCACGACGTTGTACATCAACAAACCGACTTCATTCAGATTGTCGAAGTTTCGCTCCCCAGCGAGAATCGCCCCCACCAACTTCTTGTACCACTGAACGTTCAACCCCATGGTCAGTATCCTTACGATGCTCTAGTCATATTAGATCAGTTCGCCTGCATCTACTGCTGTGAGGCCCTGAGCCTCTGCGTAGCGCATCAAACGGTCCTTGAGGTTATGTCGGTGACAGAAGACACCGGCACGACACATACAAGCCACTACAACGCGTTCCAGCCGTACGACCCGGTCCCACTCTGCTTGGTGTTCGACCTGTTTGTCATCGAGGATCTCATTGTAGCGTCGGGTGTACTCTTCTTGGCTGAGCCCGGAGTACTTGATCCCGTGAACGATTTCTTTGATCGGCGAGAAAGCCACATTGCCATTGCGCCAGGTCGTGTCGATAAACTCAATACCCAGCTCTTTAGCACGTCGCCACTTACCCATTTGGATCGTGTAGATTTCCATACCCATCTCAGCCAAAAAAAAAGAGGTCAGCATAAAAGCGGTAGGGGGTTACCCTACCGCTTGGCCTAGGCCGGATGATCAGCCAGCGAGAGCAGCTTTCGCGCGCTCGTTGATGCTGTCACGAACTTTCTTCAGCACACCCTTGTTGGCGTGGGCGTTGACGCCGTACTTCATCGACACGATACCGTACTTGGTGATGACCGCGTTCGGATCGCGCTCTTCGCCTTCTTTCGGGATGCCGCCAGCCGGGTATTCTTTCGAACGCTGGATGGTACCAGCAACGGAGTCGGCGCCGTAGCCGAATTCGACCGACAGTTGTTCCAGCTTCTCGTCGCCTTTGAAAGCTTCGATGCCGATGCGGCCCAGGGCTTCGGCAGTGGCAGCGACCAGGTTCACCGGGTGCTCTTGGTGCAGAGCGCGCGACTCGACGGTGATGCCTTCTGGCAGAGTGGTGTCGCCGATGTTGGATGGCAGCGAAACGATGGAGCCTTCGCGGGTCATCTGCGAGAACAGGGAGTCAGCCAGAGCGTTGACGGTTTCCAGGGCGGTGGCTTTCTTGGATTCGGACATTGCACGTTTTCCTTGCGGGTTATGAAGACTACGGGTTGCGTTGCGGATATCGCTTACATATCCTTGCACTTTGCCGTAATCAATTACAGGTAGATTGAGTCTTCTCTCGAAGCTTTCGCGGGCAGCGCTTACTGCGTTGTCCACAATTTGTTGGATTTCGTCCTCAGTCAACTTCCGAGGTTTCGGATAGACGAGTTCGATCACCTGGGCGATTTCTTCGACAATCTCGACTTGAGTTTCCTCATCGATGTTATCGAACCACCCATCAAAGCCACCACGACCATCCAAAGAGCGGATGACTCCGTTAGCAGCTCGTGTAGCACGACAGCTCAAATCCATGTCTTCGAAGACAGGAAATAGATCAGCGCGGTCGAGTGTAGCTTGTGCGGACATGATGAATCTCCATTCAAGCCAGGTATTGCACTAGAGTAATATATACCCCAGATTCTTTTCAATCACATCGCGCAGACACACTCAGAAGGAGGTGGGTCACGCGGGATGATCTTCACGACTTGCTCGAGTTGCTTTTCCCAGACGACGTGTTCACGATAGCCATCAGACTTGACAGCCACGCATAGACCACAGTAGGGGAAGATGTAACCATGCCAGCCACCATTACGGGAATGGAACTTGAGACGTGGAATTTTCCTTACTTCCCCATCGAGGTTACCCAGGGCATCAGTAGAGACCTGAGTGTTAGGTTGATGGACAGCCTTCTCTTCGTAGATCTCCCAGAAGTCGCCATCAGCCGGAATCAGCACGTCACCTTTTTGCAGACGCACTGTTTCCATCATTACGGGTTCTTTCATCGTCGACTTCCTGAGGTGTCTTTGATGCCATTGTTTGGCTTCTCGCGGCGGACTACGATGTGCTCTGGCACAGCCACCGACGAAATGATTTTCTTGACATCATGATTGCGACAACGCACAGCAGTGCGCTCACGCATCATCAGTACACGACCATCACTGAGCTGGTAGTGAACGTTAGTCGTTGCATGTGGGTTTGGAGCAGGGATGTCCTCCTTACCAATCACCCGCGCTTCCAATGAGTCGATGAAGTCACCGATCTTGATATCGCGGATGTGAACTCGTTCTTCAACGTGACGCATTTATTTCCCCTTGGATCGAAGTAGTGGGGTCTCGATACGGGGATGGTGTACAACCTTGAATGTCTTCGGAAAGTTTTCTTCCTTAACTACCTTGCCTTCATTGTTCACGTACAACAGCACACCGGAGTGTGGGAACAGGTAAGCTTGATAGCCGCGACCATCACGGAAATGATACTGCCAGACATTTTCAGGTGGTTTACCAACCCACTGACCCAACGAATTGGTCTTACCCTCATAGTTAGGTTCAGGTACGTAATTTCTTCCCACGAAGGTCAAGTCATACGCCGGTAGATAATCGCCAGCAAAGATCTGGTCAACGCTAGCAGTCGAAGGCTTTACTCCGGTCATCCTTTACATCCTTTTCTTAAATGTGTACACGATTACCAGCCCAACCGACAACACCACAACGTAAGCGATCTGTGCGATCTCGATACCATCACGGTGTCCTACCACACACTTCAAATAGATGGCCAACGCCACGTAAAGGATTGACGTTATGATCAAGAACCAAGCGGTCTTGCTCCAACCCTTAATGAAAGCCCAGAACTCTTTAAGAGCTTCCAAATTCTCTTTCCACATATTCTCCTCCTGAGGATAAATAGATCTCTACAACTTTGTAGCTTATCCCTAAGGTAATATGTGTTTGAAATAGATTTAGATAGAATGCGATTTAAGCGGCATAAAAGCCCTAGGGGTATAACCCCTAGGGTCTTATGACGATCGTATCACCACCGGGCGCTGGGCGGCTCCTGATGGGACAGCAACTCGGCTGTAGCACCCTTGACTTTCTTCCACTCGGTAGAATCAAGTTTTCGGAGATTAGTTACCTCTCCTTTATCCCAACCCTTAACCCAACGAGAGAACTCAAAGGTCCAATACCCCTCGGTCAAGATCACGTCATGACTGAAACGTACGGTAGCCCCTTTAGCAACCTCAAAGAACACCTCGATGGTTTTCTCACCCCGAGCATTACGCTGATACTCACGCACCGAGCGATAGAAGTACTTACCAATGATCTCAGCACTGTACTGCCACTTCTCAGGTGTATAAGGAACCAGCCAACGTTCGTCAGTGAAGTCAGCATCGTAGAGCACTTTGACGTTAGGCTTGACAGAGACCTCGTTACGGAAACCGTAAACGTACCATCCGTCCCGCCATTTCTTTTCAGCACGACCCCACTCCCAATCAGCACGATCCTGTTGATAACCCAGGATGCAACCAAAGATCGTAGGTGCAACACTTACCCGAGGAACCGAACGATCTTCCTTAGGTGCAGAACGTTGCGTCAAAGCCGGGACAAACTTCTTGATGCCAGGGTTAGTGGAGATGTGGTACAACCACTCCTGACCCAAGTCATCAGGGGACACTACTTCACAGTTCTTACCGACACCGTTACGGAAGGACCCAATGTACGCTTCACAGGCTTCAATGTCATTCATGTCGCCCCCTTACCAGCGAGCGGACGGTGGCAGGACCAGACCAGCCTTACCGTGTTTCTTCCAGCCGAAGTCGACGAAGATAGTGGAGCCAGAAACGCCACCAGACGATTCCATGGAAACGCCAGCACCAACGCCAGTATCCAAGGATTCGATGTGATCTCGGGTGAACTCCATTTCCTGGAAGGATTCCAGAGACGGAGCATTCCACTTACGAGCATAGTCAATGCCAGGCTCGTTCACGTAGTCCCAGGTCACGATGGTGCGGATGTGCTTGACCAGACGACCACCTTCGATCTTGTCATCGGTCAGAGAACGTACCGAGAAGCAAACGCTCTCGTTTGGGTTCTCCAGCGATTCACCCAACGCTTGACCTTTCGGACCGCTAGGCTTCACACGACCAATTACGGCAACCACACGTTGACCAGACTTATCCTTGACGGCGTTCTGTTCAATGCGTACGTCAGCGAAGTGACAGCAGACGTTGTCTTCGTAGATGGTGGAGACACGGCGCAGGAAGCTACGCATGTCCTGGTTGGGGAGTTGTTTCGGGTGACCGTATTCACCACGGCAAGCACCGGTTTCAATCCGACGCATCAGGCTGGACGATTGCTCGAACAGCGACTTGGCCGATGCCAGTGGATAGAATGCACCACCACTGTTGTAACAATCCAGACCACCCAGCACCAGCTCGTAATAGCCTTCGCTGTCGGGTCGGACCTTTCCTACTTTGTTTGTGCCGAGCAACGCGACACAACCATAACTGACACGTTCCATAGCACGTTACCTTCTCAAGAGTCCTTCGATAGGCTCCACTGTGTCGGAAGGGTTCACCAATGCGGAGGTTAAGCCTTCTTCCCAATAGGCACCTACCAGTTTAGCGGTGGTGTTACTTGCCCCGTACGTAACGCTTCGCAGCGGAATGAATGTCGGGTCGATAGCCAAGTCCTTTTCGGTCTTGACTGACTGGCGGTAGTATTGCGTCCGGTCATTGGCCAAACGACTGATGGCGGCTACAATCATTTCCACGATGGCGTGGTTAGCCCCCACCGAGACTCCCGCATGGTGGCGAGCGCTCTCGAAGATACGTCCCAGTTCTTGGTAACCCATGAACCAAGGTACGTGCCCTTTACCTAACAGCTCCGAATAAATTCGGTAGATGAAGATGTCGCTCTTGAGGAGGTTGATGTTGGCAATCACCACAGAACCAGGAGTGAACACGAACTCGATGTAGTCTTCGTCTTCAATCTTGATATAGTTGGTGATCGTGGGCTCGATGCGCATCATGGCGTTGGCTAACGATACACCCATGTAGGTGTCGTCAACCGTGATTGCAAAGATACCAGAGATCGAAGTCTCAGTACCTAGGAACGCCATCTGTTGTTCAGCAAAACGGGCAGGGATGTAGATCTTACACCCCTTCGTTGTTACCAACGTCCCGTCTTCCATTTCCTTCAGATACGCATGAACCTTGGAAGCATCCCGCTTAAGCTTCTTCGGGTCCATACTCTACCCCTTACTGGCCAGGTGCGTCTTTGGTGATCAGAGTCGCAACCCAAGTAGGGACGAACTCCATCAGAGCCAGCAAGCCGACTTCACGCATTTCCAGTTCTGGGTGCTCTTTGGCAACGCTGTCCATGGTGGACAGGATGTCGTAGGCGTTGGTGTGCGGGAAGATCACCGAGCAGATGACTTTACGCAGAGTGATGAACAGGTCATCCTCGTACCAGTTGTTCGGCATCTGGCGGATGTAGTTGTGCAGAGCAACAACGTACACCTTACGCTCGGTCACCAGCAGGTCTTCCGGCAGGTTCTCGATCTCTTTCTCGACCGCACGAACCAGACCAGTTTGGTAGTGGTTGGCTTTCTGCAAACGCAGGTTGGTAGCCATCACACGTTCCTGGGATTCCCAGACCTTGATGTAACGGTCCTTGCGCTCCAGCAGGATGTCGTAGTTCGAGTTGCGATCCGAAACGAATGCACCGAACAGAACTTCTGGAGTACCACCGGCTTCGAGCCACTTGTCGTAGACGTCGGCGTTCACACGGATTTCGACAGGGTTAATACCGATGTCGTCTTCACGGAAACGCGACCAGTCAGCAACCAGGACTTTACGCTTGGAGTTGGACTCACGACGCTCCAGGGTACGGCAAACAGCACGAGCAGCTTGGCTCATGATGTCGATGACGTACTCTTTGTACTCGTTCAGACCAGCCTGTACACCTTCCGGGGTCACTTCGCACAGACGCGAGGCAATCAAGAAGATCACGAGGATCTGAGTCGGTTCAACGTACAGGTGGTTCAGGTGCGACAACAGCGAAGAGTTGTAAGACTCGTCACGGTTAACGAAGATCTTGTTGTAGATCTCCTGAACGTAACCTTGCGGCAGCGTGTCGATGAACGATTGCAGCTCGGTATTGAAACGGGCAACGCCGGTCTCAACCAGAGCCAGTGGGGAAGCTAGGCCGTCAGCCATCGGTACGGTGATGCTCAGACGAACATCCTTTACAGGAGTTTCGTTGTAGCGGTCAACCAGACCGGTCAGGTAGTGGCTGTCCCAGATGTCAGCAAACTTGTCAGCACGTACCGAGATGGCAGTGTTCTTCAAAGTCAGTGCATCGTCGACGTATTGCGACACGTAGTCACAAGCAGCCTTTACCGAAGGGTTGACTTGGTTACGGGCAACGTCGAGGTTCCAGGCGATGGTCTTCTTCAAGACCTCGATGACCTCATCCATTACCATGTCGTGTTCAACCACGCCAGCGGCGTTCTTGGATTGAGCGCCGAACATGATGCGTTCTTCGATCGACATCTCGAGAGTGCCGACGTCAGGGTTTGGCAGGTAGCCTGCACGGACCAGACTGGCCAGAGGAGTACCGTCGATTGCACGAATCGCCAGACCCTTGTTATCCAGTACCTGAGCCAGGCTCACCGCTGCTGTCAAGGAGTTATAGTTCAGCATGGTTACACGACCCCTTGATCTTTGGCCAGTTTGCGTTGGATAGTCGCGGTGATCGCCGACTTCATGGTGGCTGGAGGAATGCGTTCCCCATTGATGGTGTTCGAGACAGCTTCACCAGCAACAGCCATGATCAGTGTAGCCGACAGTTCAACTGCGTTGGCTAACACCGTCAAGTTCTGCTCGTAATTTTTGGACATAACGGAACCCGTTCTGAGAGTTAACGATGGGGTCCCGAAGGACCCCTAAATTCAACCTTTTCTGTACGCCTCAACCACCTTCTTGCTGAGGACCTTGAGAAGCGTGGTAGTGGTACCAATCAACTCAGGCGACAGCACGATACGGTTCGAGAAGGAAGTGTACGAGAAGATGGCACCCAGTGGCAGACCAGACAGCGTCGTGTTGACACCGGACATCACCCGACCAAAGATGGTCTTCATCTGGTTAGCGAACACACCTTTGTCACCCACGCCTGCCCCGACCTCAGTCGTTACATAGATGCGGATCAACATCGAGTCCATGTTCAGAGGGTTACCCGCTACACGCAGGGCACCGTCTACGCTACCAGTCAGAACCTTACGACCCAAAGCCCTTTGGAGCTTAGCCCGTTCTTTGTCCCCGTGATCAGCAATGGCGCGAAGACTTTCAGACATGTCTTCTTTATCGCCGTTGTAGTACACCTCGATGGATTCTACCACCCCGTTGTACTTCGCTTTCGGAGTTGGACTCCCCAGCAAACGGAGTGTATCGATCGAGTCTTCGTCGAACAAATCGGTGTTAGCCGTTACGGCGTCTTCGATTGTACATAAAATATCCTCACTATCGACCTTTTGCCCCTTGGTTACCAGACCGTGAATCTTCTGGTCAAACGTTACCACGAGGTCACGAGGTTTAGTGATCTGAGTCCGAAGCAATTTTGCAATGTCTTCAGAGATCACCGAGGAGTCTTCTAAGGTATCGGCACACTCCAGAATAGCTGTCCGTACAGTGATACCAGTCTTCAAAGAAACTTGAGACGGGTTCAACGCACTAGGCTTGAAGTAGTGAGAGTTGTAGGCAACCACATCACCAGCTTTGATCTTCTGCCCCACCTTGAGTTCTGAAACTACCTCATGTGGGAAGATCTTACCGGCTACCGTACCGAAGCGACGACCCAGCTCTACCGAACGCTGAGTACCGTCTTTGTATTCAACCGTAATAGCTTTGTCGCTGACAGCAACCACAACACCATCACCCTTCGCCGTGTAGGCAAAGAGGTCGTTCACACGGTGAGGCAATACGTCGCCATAACCAGTCTGAACTGGCTGGACATCGTAACCCACGGCAAACATGGTGGAGTGATACTGGATACCAATGAAGTTCACACGCTTCGGGTCGTCCCGGTCTGCACAAGGCGAAACCAGAGCAGCAGTCGAGATCAACTTGGTCGCACCATCTTGACCAGGTTCGTAACGACGGCTCAAACCACGCAAGGAAGTGAAGTTCGGGTCCGCAGTGGTAAACGTCGAAATAGCTACGTCACCAGAGTCCACGGTCGACTCGGAGATCACACCCATGTCGTTAGGGTGGAATACACGGCTACGCTTAACCATCGAACGACGGCTACGTCCACCAGTACCACCAAACGTCACAGACTCTTGGGTACGCAAGCACTCAATCGGGTTCGACTCTTCCACCTGACCTTTTGACGGGTCGTCCTGAATAGCCTGCCAGATAGCGTGAGGCGCCATCTCCATCTTGTTCCCCGCCGCACCACGACGAGCGTTGTGTACACGAGCGGAGCGAACCATCTCTGCGTAGACCGCACCAGAGATCCTTTCATACCCCTTGATCCGCATGTACTCCATATCCGTTTCGGCAGGAGCCCAGTCAGTGGTCAACAACTCCACTGCACGAACCAACAGACCTTCCCACTCAGTGGGTTCCTTCATCTCTGTCAGGAGGTCGAAGGTGATAGGGTCAATGAACAGATCACGCAACAGGTCGAGTTCACGCAGATAACGCACACCGATCTTGTTGGTCTCCAACACGTTCAGGTAAACGTCTTTGCGGTTGAAGTCGTACACACTGTGCGAACGGATAGCTTTCCAATACGACAGGAAGCCAGCCATCAACAGAGAGACTACTTTATCGTCACGATGGAAGATCAAGTTCTCATCGGCAAAGCGAACAGCGTATTCGCCTTCACCCAACTTGAGTCGCTCACCCACCTGCTGACGACGGAACACGGTTGGCCTGAGGGCCTTGATCACACGTTCCAGACCGAAGTAGTAGCCGAGGATAATGCCCATCGGGATGGACTTGTTGAACACACCCATCTCTGCCATTTCAAGCGGAGCCTTAGAGGTGTCCAACTGCAACAGCTCTTCCAGTTTACCCAATGGTTCAGGACCACGGGCTTTCTGGACGTACAGGGTATCGTACTGATCGACCAAGACCAGTTCAGCACCCTTCTTACCGATGACCACCATGCCCTTGGATTCAGCAGCACGAACTTTAGCCTCACCGAACTCCTTCTCACGATTAGTAAACTCGAAGAAGAAGTCAATCCCTACCGCAGTGAAGCGCCGGAAACTCTGAGACAGCAAGCTGTAGAGTCGTGGGGTTTTGTTCAGGTGATCAAACACGTTTGACGGGCGCAACTCAGACACACGGTTGTCTTTCGGGTCCAGTCCGATTGCTCGGATGGTATCACTCAGCCATTTTGGATAGTTGTTGACAGATCGTGGTGACCGATCAACGAAGACTTTACCATAATAGCTAGTGAGAGCAACACTGGTCGAATCAACCTTCCGAATAGGGACATCGCCACGCTGCTTCCGTAAGCTGTAGCGTACCCCGTTTGCCAAATAAGAACCATCTGGTGATACCTTGGGAACTTTAAAACGAATGGTGGAGGCAGGGCCGGTAGCCGGTGCCAGTTTAATGGTGTGGATTTCGTAGTGGTTGAGAACATCCTCTACTTCTTCCACTTGGTAATCGACAATCGCGATACCAGCGTTCTGCAACGACATCACCGAGTTGACGATGTCTTTGTTCAGGATCTCCGTGACGTACCGGCTATCGAACTCCAGCAGAGACGATTGCAGCATGGTCTTGTCGAAGACCAGTGGGTTGTCAGGGATCTTGGTGGACGACGTGATCTTTAGGGACTCAGGCTTGATCACAATGTGGTCAGCCAACATACCTGGACCGTACGGGTTCTTGATCTCTTTGTAGCTGTTAGCCAGCTTCATGAGACGACGATACTCACCGCCAGTCATCATCCCCGAGTCAGCCATTTCGTTGGCCTTATCGACGATCCCTTGGTCCAGTGGCTTACGCTCACCGCCGATCTTCACGAGTGCCGGAACTGTAGTCTCCAGCTCAGCCTCGTTCTTCTCAGCAGCTTCGTTCATCTGGTCCAGACCCTCAAGATCTTTATCGATCTCAGCATCCATCGCAGCAATAGCAGCCAACTCGTCCAAGTCTTCTTTGAGGTGTCGTGCTTGTTCCTCTTTGAAGTCGACGTCGGAGATGAAGTCCTCATCCTGCGTAGTGACAACAGGGCCAGACTCTTCCAACTGCTTCGCAACAGTGGACGTGCCTTTCTTGTTCTCAATCGCATCAGGGTGAAGGTTGTCCTCGTCCTCTACCTGCTCTTCCTCCTCCTGCACCTCTACGATGGTGTGGGATTCTTGCAGGGTCATCAAAGACTTGAGGAAACGCTTCTGGAGTACGAGAGAGTCGACACCTGGTGTCTTCTTACCCTCAGCATCCACCCCTGACTTCCACGAGTTCAGCAACCCAAGGTTCACACAGAACCAACGATCCTTCGATTGGAAGATCACGTTGACCTTAGCGTAGTTCTCGGGTTTGATGTGACCCATCGGGGACTCAGCCCGGTTATCACCCAACCACTGGAACATGTCCATGATGTTGAATGATTCGTTGCCTTGGATCTTCGTCAGGCTGGTACGGTCAATACGGCGATCAGCCATACGCAGCGCAGTAAAGGATGGCAACATGTCTGGGAGTTGGACACGGACGAACTGGTGACGGTCAGGCCACTCAGTTGCAATCTCATCCACCTTCTTCCACATGGTCACCCGAACGTTTACCCAGCGGTAGTAAGCCGCAAAGAAACTGGTTGGGTAACGCTTGAGGAATTGAAGCGGTGCAAAGTTCTCAACCACCCAAATCCGTGGGTTACCAAACACCGAGGCCGGGGACATCAACGGACGGATCTTAGATCGCGTACGACGTTGGTATTCCCGGATTGGCTTCTGGACAATGAACGGAGTGGGCTTAGGATTACCGATATCGGAACGCAACTCGATGTTGTGCTCGATGTAGACCATCTTCTCAGAGTTCTTGATCAGAGGGTCGTCCAGGCCGATGCCGAACGTTGCAGAGTCTTCAGGAAAGTAGTTGATCACCGCCCCTTGTGGGAGCGACAACTTAGCGATCCCGAATGAAACAGGCATCGTGAAATTCGGTAGACGACGCACACCGAATGCACGATACCACATGGGGTAAAGAAGCATACGCTACTCCAGTGTCAATCTTTGTAAAGGAACAGGGACTCTTCCACCAGGTCAACAATCGACTTGGCGTAGTACGGGGCCAAGACACAGAGCTTCATGGCAGGGTTGAGCATGTCATCAGCAGTGAAGCGGTAGATGTCGTCCAACATACCGAGGTAGTAACCCGACAGACCGTCAGCACCGAAGTTGATGGCAGGGCGCAGGAACGATGCTACTTGAGCATAGTTGCAAGGACCTTTGTTGATGATGTCGACCACACGATCGTATTCATCTTCCACCTGAACAGCCATGTCCTCGAACTTCAACGCAACCTCGAGCAGAGCCAGCATCTCTTTCGGAGCCAGCGCACGGAAGTCACGGAACTTGAGTTGGTTATTCTTAACGTTGGTCCAACGAGCCGAACGATGCTGTTTCTCAGCAAAGTGCTGGAGCAACTTACGAACCTCTGGGTTCACCGAAGAGGTGTCCACAGGTTCTGGGTTGAAGATACGCTCCTCACCCGGCAACACGATCTTGAGATCCTTGTCACCCAGTGCAGCAGTAGGAGCTGTGAACTTCTGACAGAACTGTTCGAACTCCATGCGGATGACGTCTTCTTTCAACGTCTTGTTCATCGCAGCGTTGTTCAGACGCTTAACGATCTCGCCGATCTCTTTACGGACCGCTTGACCTTTAACGATGTACGCACCCTGGTACGGTTTCAACCAACCAGAGAAGTTGCCGAACATGTCGATCAGGTTATAGTCCAGACGACCATTGATGCAAAGACGTTTGAATACAACCTCGTCCTTGATCTTGCCAGTCGGCGAACCTTTGATCTTCTCGATACGAGGCTTGAGCTTAGCCACACGAGCAGAAATCTGCTGTGGGGCGTTGCCGGTGTAGAAACGTTGCTTGTTGTTGAAGATGCTTTCGTACGCTTTGTTCAACGCACGCTTAACACGGTCCAACATCGAGTTGATCGCTTCCAGGGAGATGGTCGCCTCGTCTTCCATCGAGATCTGAGGGATACCCGTCGCCACACAGAACTCAGCAACCGCCTCCATTGACTCCATGGAGATCTGGCCACCTTGCAGCTCGCTACGAGCCTTCATCAGAGCACGCTTGGCGCTACGCAGATCGCGCATCATCTTGCGGTGGTCTTTACGTTTCATCGAGTGGATGTCGAAGCTCATCTCAGTCCCCAGTCATATTCCGTAATACGAGTTGAACAGTCTGCACGTTGCAGGAAGCTTTAAAGCCACCACGTGGATCGAGGTAAGCCTCGCGACTGTTAAGAAGTTTGTCGATCTCATCAATGGACTCTTGCGTGTACACGATGGTCGAAGAAGCGGTGTCACCGTCGAAGTCAGCACCCAGGCCACCCAAGCGAGAAGGATGGATAACCTGCGAGTCAACGTAAGCCAGTGGTTCGTAGGACGGGAACTCCAAAGCTACAGAGTCCTCCATCGGGTTCCAATCAACACCCAGCTCAACCCGCACCTCACCTTTCATGGTGGTCTTGGTGTAGATGGTGGATGGATAGGTCGAACCAATGCCCGTCACTGGGTAACGAGTTACGATGGTCTTCAACGTGTTCCAGCGTTTATAGCCGGAGAGGTAGATCAGTTCGATCAGGGTCAGAGGAGCTACGTTCTTACGATCGAAGCCTTCTGGGAGTTCACCGATGTCGCCAAAGATCTTGAAGGTGTTATCAGGCCCACGATACACCAGGCCCAAGTAGCGGTCTTCAAGCATCACTGGTTTGTGACGGTTCTCCACGATCCGCATCGACTCAATGACTTTCTCCAAACCTTCAACCGTAATCCAACGGTCACGAACATCTGGAGGCAGATCAACCAGTTCAGACTTGAGGGTCTTGGGGTCAATCAATCGAGCAGAAGTAGAACTGTCACCTACCGAGAACACTTCACCCAACCATCCATTTCGCAACAGGAAGATAGTCAGAGGAAGTGCACCTTTGGCTACTTGGAACATACCCAAGATAGTGTCGGTGTAATCTGGCGAGTTGACCTCATCCAAATCCGCAGTGGAGGTGTCCATTGCAGAGATCACGTTCCGAGTACCGTTGAAGATACGACGGCTACCGTATTTCTCTTGGATGAAGCCTTTCTTACCAGTGATCATCCGCAGGACGTGGTCGTACACATCGTTAAAGCCCTGTTGGAGGGATCTGCGGCTGTTATCGTACAACGGGGATGTCTCTGTACCGTCAGCAGAAACGATCACCTTAGAGGCGCCGAGAATGCGTCGGTAGACATCGTTGATCTCATCCTGTGTACCACGTCCCGTCGAGTCGACGATGTAGTCACGCAGGCCAGCAGGCATCACCAAGATCTTGCTGGTGGTGGAGATCGCTTGATACTTCTGAATCATCTTGATCCGTTCAGTACGGACCGGAGACTTCGATTCACGGTATTTGATCTTCTTCCAATGTTTCAGGAAGTAGGCGTAACCAGTCTCACCCGTCAATTCGTTAGCAAGGATGAAGTCACCTTCCTTGTCATCGAAGATGGCGTAAGCAGTACCGGCCATGATGTCACGATACAAGCCACGCAGTTGTACTAATGCGCGGTAGATCGTTGGGTGGAAAATGTTCAGGTGGATGTCGATGTACGAGAAGCGGGTGTCCCGCAATTCATCACCAACCCGACCGAACGTTAAGACACTGAACAGGCCGTCTTCGTTGAAGTTACCAGTCACCCCGTCATGAACGTCAGGGGACTTAACAGGCCGTAACAACTTCAACTTCTCTGCCGTTAAATTCAGGATCGAGACGTTAAATGGGATCTGGCTATTTTTCATGGGCGCCTTCTCAGGAATTTATATGAATACCATTACTACACCCAAGAGCCGGGAGCATTACCATGGCTAAGGATCATAACGACATTGATGACGATTTAGACAATTTTGACGACTTTGACTTCGGGGATGATTTCAATTTTGATACTCCTCCTCCGAAGGATGATCGCAAGCCAATTGTCAAGGTCGCCACTTCGTTCCTGGCGGGGGCTGCCGAAGAGTTATCTGACCCTACTCGGGTTAAGAAGATGGCTCTTGACGCTCTCCCCGAGGGATACGGTAAAGCGGCTGGGATGGCCGATAAGGTAGCGTCAACTGGGCGCGAACTATACCATACGACCGCCGAAGAATTGAAGCCGGTGATTCGAGACGCCAAACGCTTAGGGCGTCGCGTTTTGCCGATGACAAAATCCTTTTTGCCCGAGAAACTGCAAAAGAAGTTTGAGGACATTGTCTCCGAAGAACCTAAGGGTCCGTCGGTAGAACAAACCCGTGATGCACTGATTAACTCAGAAGTCAGCGACATCTTTAAACTTCAGATGGAGGCTGATGCTCAGCAACGGGAAGAGGACAACATCCAAGACCAAGCTGAGCGTAAGCAAGACACCGCTCGGTTTAAGACTCAGATCGAAACGCTTAACTCGATCCTGTCTGGGGTTAACCGTCAGGTTGCATACCAAGACCAGATCCTGGCACGTTTCCAGAAGAAGAGTCTGGAACTGCAATACCTGCAATACTTCACCCTGCGTGATACCTACGAGTTGCAGAAAGCTGCTGCGAAGGACACGAAGACCGCACTCCAAGACATCGTGAAGAACACGGGTCTGCCTGAATTCGTCAAGTCCAACTTGAGCGAACACGGTGGACATCTGTTCCGTGAACGTCTGCTTGGTGCAGCATCGTCGAAGGTGAGGGAGTACGGTGCCAAGTTCATTGACAAGTACGCTGGCAACATCAAAGACGCGATGAAGAAGAACGTTGGGGCATTTAAAGACGCCGCAATGAACGGTCTGACTTCGGCTGACATGTTGTTGGATGCTCGTCAAGGCATGCAAGATGCCGGTGAGTCTACTGATCCGTACACCAGTGGTGGTAAGTTTGCTGGTGGAATGATCGGTGGTGAACTGGGCGATCGGTTGGCTAAGTTCCTGCGCCCACACGTGGCCAAGATCCCAGGTGTTGCAAAGCTTGGGAACAAACTTGAATACGGTGCAGACAACCTTCCTGCCCTGATCTCTGATTGGGCGAAAGGAAACCAAGGTGAAGATACCAACTCACCGATGTGGAACAAGTTGCTACGAGGCTTTAAGGACCTAGCGCCTAAAGATGTCGTGGACAACAAACTTGGTGAGACAGACCTACTGCGTTCTCAAGACGCGGTGCCGTTTACTCATCTGGTCCGTAAGTCGATCACAGACATCATCCCAGGCTACCTCTCGCGGATTCACCATGAGTTGGCAATCCTGCGTACTGGTGACGCCAGTATCAAGCGGGTTGGGTATGACCTGAAAGATGGGTCATTTGCTTCCATGGATAAGATCACAAAGTCCATGGCGGGAAGTCTGTTCGATCAGACTAAGAACTTCGATGGGGTTAAGGATAAAACCAACGAACTCATTGACAAGATTGAAGAGAAGCACGGGGAGAAGCTTTCACCTACTCAACGTAAAGCGCTCTACAACAAGTTCATTGAAAAGGCTGCAAGTGGACAAGGCCGCTTCAACGTTAAGGAACTCTCTGACGTTGACACTTGGAAGGATCTGGATGATGACGATGCTCTGAAGCTTTCGTACATGTTCAGTGACGACGTGGGTGAGGAGAACCAAAACCACTATTCAAAACAATTCCTGAAGATTCGGGATCACGTTAACAACCCTACGGATGCCATCAAGTCGATGGTCGATGCTGGGCAACTCGAACAGATGCGAGCGTTGGGTCTGATCACTGGCGAGGGTGAAAACCGTCGCATTGATCAGAAGCGTATCATCGAGATCTTACAGCGAGGTGGATTCGGTGAGCCAACTGATGGCGGAACTGATTCTCCTGGTGGTACTCCTCGTAATCCTAACGGTGGTCCTAACGGTGGAAATCCTCTTGGCGGTCTTCGCGGCGCCAACGACAATCCTCAGGCTGCTCACTCGGACGCCGAAAAAGTAGCGACGCCCAAGAACCCTAACGAGTTCATGGAGACCATTGGTGAGTACCAGATGTTGCTGTTGGAGGATATCCGTAAGGGTATCGCTAACCCGGCGGCGTTGGCGCAATATTCCGAAGCAGCACGCAATGATCCGAAGGCTACAGATGACGAGTGCACCTGTGTCGAGCGAATGATCAAAGCGTATCAGGAAGGCAACCAACAACTGGTTGATCAACTGACTGCTACCTACGAGCTGTTGATCTCTGGTCAACTGCAAACCATTTCGATGGGGGTTCCGTTTGACCCTGAGAAATTGGGGATGCGAACTTTAGGTGGTCATCTGGGTAAAGGTTTCGGGAAACTTAAGAACGCCGGTAAATGGGCGGGTGGTAAGTTCTCGAGTTACTACAAAGGTGCGATGAACCTCCAGAAGAACATTATCAAGGGTGGATTCAAAGGCGCTTGGGCTGGTGCCAAGGGTGCTGCGAATCTGATGTTTGGTCGGGCAAAAGGTAAGCTCAACGAGTGGGGCGACGTTTACGTCAAAGGTCAGTTCCGCCCAATCTTGACCTGGGCTCAACTCAAAGCCGGTGAATACCTCAACGAAGACGGTACGCCGATTACTTCGTGGAAGGACGTCAAAGGTCCAGTGAAGAACAAAGCAGGCGAGTACGTCTTAACTGCTGAGCAATTCGCACAAGGCTTGGTGGATGAAAAGGCTCGTCCTCTCTTCACCAAACTCAAGGACTTCGGCAAGGGGATGTTCAGCAAGATCAACAGCCTTTACACAGCACCGTTCAAAGCGATCAAGAACATGGTCTCTGGTGCGTGGAATGGACTGAAAGGTTTCGTTGAACGACCTCGTGACATGTACATCCCTGGCAACCCAGTGCCGGTACTGTTGGCCTCTGTAATGGCGGCTGGTGGATACCGTAACGCCGACGGGTCTCCGATCACTAAGTGGACGGATATCAAAGGTACGGTGTATGACCTTGAGAACAACGTAGTAGTCTCTCTGGAGACGATGCGTCAAGGCTTGGTCGACATGGCAGGTAAGAAGTTCACGACTCTCAAGGGTGCTCTGTGGAGCGGTGCTAAATCCTTGGTGGGTGGTGCCTTCCGAATGGGTCGTCGTGCTATCGGTTCTGTCAAGAGCATGATGGGCAAAGGGTTCGGTGCTCTCAAGAAGGGTGCCGGTGGTTTGATGGGTATGGTCAAAGGTGGCCTCAAGAAAGCGGGAATCGGTGGAGGCGGTGGTTCTTCTGAGATGATGGAAGTCATCGGGGAATACCAAATCCTGCTGCTCGAAGAAATTCGGGATGGCATCCGTGACCTCAAACCTAAAACCATTCGTGGTGACATTGATGGTGACGGTATTCGTGAAGGTTCGTCACAGTGGTTGAGTGAACGCCGGAAGAAACGTCGTGAGGATCGAGAGGCTGCACAGAAAGCCAAAGACGATGCGCGTAACGGGAAGAAGGAAGAGAAGAAAGGTGGCCTGCTGGGTCTCATTACTCTGATCGCCGGTGGCGTGATGGGGATGGCGAAGAACCTGTTGTCTCTGCCTAAAGCTTTGTTCAGCATCGCTCGGAGTCTCAGTGCTGCAAAAGGCATTGGTGCTCTGGCTGACATCGCAGGTGGCATGGGTCGCGGTGGGCGTCTGGGTCGTATTGGACGCGGAGCTGCAACCGTAGGCCGTGGTGCTATGGCGGTGGGTGGTATGTTAGGTCGTACCGCTCTGGGTGTTGGTCGTCTGGCCTTTGGGGGCGTTGGTGGTATTGCTCGCGGTGCTTGGGCTTTAGGTTCAGCAGCCATTGGTGTACTCGGTGCTCCGTTGGTGCTCGGTGCTGCTGCGGTTGCCGCAGTAGGTTATCTGGCGTACAAAGGGTACAAGGCCTACAAGAAAGCCAAGAACTCCCACCTGGTCAAGTACCGGATGGCACAGTACGGTATTTCTTGGGACGACGAAGATCAAGTCAGCAAGGCTATGGAGTTGGAACTGATTGTGGCTCCGGCTGTACAGTTCAATTCCAACAACCCTCGCATTGATTGGAAGGCGGTGAAGGTAGACAAGATCAAGGAACTGTTTGGTCTCTCGGACGATGAGCCTGAGAAAACTGAACGCTTCGGCAAATGGTTCGAGACTCGTTTCGGTCCAGTCCTCATCAACCATCTGAAAATGCTTCAGAAGTATTCAACCAGCACCAAGCTGGAAGAAGCTGACGATGTAGTGAAGATGGAAGATAAGCTGAAGTACTTGGAAGGCGTTAAAGTTGACGACCCAGATACCACCTACGGTGATCTGACCAGTCCGTTTGACGATGACGATCTTTCGATGGGTCCTGCTCAAGTCCAAAAGGTGTGGGAAGAAGTTACTGCCGCCATCAAGGAGGACATGCCTGAGAAGGCTAAGGAATCCAAAGGTGAACAAGCTCAAACCGGCGCTAAGGAAGCTGCTGGTGCTGCGGCTGCTGCCGGTGCTCTGAAACAGAAAGGTTTCATGGATGGAATCAAAGACGGACTGGTTAACAGTACGTTGCTGGGTCGAGCGGCTAGTTGGCTCAACGAGAAAACGGGTGGTGCTATTGTCAAAGGGGCTTCGGCTATCTTTGGTGCGATGGCTGCTCCGTACGTTGGTGCATTCAACTGGATCAAGGAAAAGATCTTCGGTAAGGACTTCAAGGTTCCATCCATCTTGTCAGGTGAGATCGACCCTCTGACCAGTATCCGGTATCGTCTCTACGGTATCTACTCAATGGAGTACGCGCGTGTCTCGCCTATCTCCAAGCTGGAAGAGTTGTTGATTGATGACGTTAAGTATTCGGGTAGCGGTAAGGCTGAGTACGATGGTGAACCTGGTGACATCTGGAAGAAGGTAGCAGGTAGCTTTACTGCAACGCCGGATTCCGATGAGGCCAAGGATCGCTGGATGCAGTGGTTCAGCAATCGTTTCCTGCCGGTGTATATCTCCTACCTGACGGCTGTACGTGGCTTCTCGAAGAACGGTAACCCGTTCGATGCGTACTCTCGTCTGCGTGCTGCACAGAGCCTTGAGATCGCTCGGTTTATGAACTCGGCTAACGCTGAGGAAGATTCCAAGTCTGAGAACAACCGTTCTGTGTGGGGAGTGACTGCTTCGCCGTTTGATGATTATCCGCTCAACACGGATGCCAAGATCATTGAACCGTTCATCTCGGTGATTCAAGCCGATGCTAACAAGGAAGTATTGAACGAGAAGGTGAAGGTTGGTGCGGCTGCCAAAACTCAGGACATGATCAATCGTGCTCTGGGTACTAACAGCACTTCCGGTCCGTTGATGATGCGTCAGGACAACGGTAACGCAGCACAGTCAAAACTGCCGGGTGGTCTGCTGAGTGCGATGTATGGCACGATGAAGACTGCGGGTGGTGACCCAGGCTACATGAATGGTGGCTTGCAGGTTCAACACCCAGGTAATGGTACTGGTGGTAGTGTCAACGACTTGCCTCAGGTCTCAGGAGCTGATGGAGAGTACTCGACCTACAAGGACATGATTGTAGCGGCATCGAGGATGGTCGGGGTTGACCCTGGCTTGATGGCAACCATGGCTGCCTTGGAGTCTAACTTCAAAGGTCGTGTGAAGTCTAAGTCCTCGTCTGCAACCGGCCTGTACCAGTTCATTGACGATACATGGAAAGCGATGTTGCTCAAGTACGGTCCGAAGTATGGACTGGACCCCAACACGCCTCCAACCGATCCACGTGCGAACGCCCTGTTGGGTGCTGAGTACATTCGTGAAAACACTGAGAAGCTGAAACAAGGTCTGGGTCGAGATCCAACGGACACCGACATCTACCTGGCTCACTTCTTCGGTCCTGCTGGTGCGCTCAAGTTCCTCTCCGCTAAGGGTGATGCGAACGCGGCGAGCATCATGCCAAAAGCTGCCAACGCCAACAAAGCGATCTTCTTCGCTGACGGTCGTCCTCGGACTATCAGTCAGGTCTACGCTGAGGTCGACAGACGGGTTAAGGTCAAGCGTGACATGTACGCAGGGGATGCACGCAGTGCCATGGGTATGGCTCCAGGTACAGCGAATACTCCAACCCCAGCTATCCCAGGCGTTACCTCATCTGCTGGTCTCGGAATGCCGCCTGCGGCTAACGAAGGCAGCGGTGGTGGTAGTGGTTCCATGGGTGCTGGTACTGTAGGGATCATGGCTCCTTCGGGTGCACCGTCTCCTACAGGCGTGGGTTCGGGTAGTGGTGGTAGTGATACTGGTGCTCTCGGTGGTGGGATGTCTGTCCCAGGCATTACTCCGATGGGTGGTCAACCAGTCAGTGGCTCACAACAAGCACTGTCTACTAACACAACGCTTGCCGGTGGTAAAGATGCGGGTACGGTTATCCTGCAACGGGAGAAGTCGACTGATGGTGGTACGTTCGGTAAGTTGACCTTGCCTGACGGTACCTCGTACAACACCTTGGAACTGGCTTGGCGTAACAACGAGTCAGGTAAGTCTTGCATTCCTCCGGGGACTTACAAAGTCGAGACGCGGAACTCTCCGAAGTTCGGTCCTGGCGTATACGAGGTGAAGAACGTACCTGGCCGTTCAGCGATCCTGATTCACTCCGGTAACTTTGCCGGTAACGTGGACAAGGGTCAAAAGTCGAACGTACAAGGTTGCATCATGCTGGGCTTCTCACGCTCAGTACAAAGTGGCCAGCCGATGATCAACGAATCTAAGGCTGCAATGCAATCGTTCATGGAGAAGATGGGTGGACGTCCGTTCACCATGACTGTCGTGAGCGCAGAAGGAAGTACCGAGACTCCTCAAGGTACCCAAGGGGCTCCTGCTCAGGAGCAAAGTCAAGTATC